>R25__coassemble_156_pt1 | contig 43700 bp, 37 predicted proteins | sample R25__metabat2_low_PE_038 | metagenome-assembled genome bin R25
ACATAAAACAAGTATTTATAGTTGTAAATATTCGTCATAGAGAGGTAGAGTTCAAGTGTATGGCGGGGGCCGAGGAAGAATTTCTTCTTGGCACCGAGGTCTAACCGATGATAACTAGGCAGGCGCGCCTGGTTGAGGTCAGCCAACAAGAAGTGCACATCTTCATTGGAATTCACATAGTCATCGTTGATGTGGGTCGGGTCATAATGAGGATAGTAGGCCTGGGTCTGGGTGAACGGGAATCCCGTACCGAAATTCCATCGGCAGTTGATTTCCCAGGAACGACGTTTTCCAAAGGAATATGAGGCCACCAAGTTGATGTTGTGACGGCGGTCGAAGTGCGGGAAATAGGTGATTTTGCCATCGTCGCGTTTAACCCAACCCAACGAATAGACAAACCACAGATATACGCCTTTTTGTTCGTATTTCACCGAGATGTCTCCACCATAGGCATTTCCTTTCTCCCAAATAAACTCATTGTCAGACTCGAGCATCTTATAACGGTTCGCGGAAATCAACTGGGAGAAATTTTTGTAATAACCCTCTATGTTGATGCTTAATGGATTGATGGGATCATATTCAAGTCCCAGGATGACATGTTGTGATTTCTGCAAGCGCCCTTTCATCTCCTTGTCATCGTTGATCAGGGTGTTCGGCAGCAGATCGCTTTCCAGCGGGGAGGAGAGGAATCCGTTGAACAAGCTCACCACGTCGCGGTCAGAGGTGATGGAAACAAGATTTTGCGAGTACATGCCGGCGGCCAATTTCAAGCGCAAGTTCTTAAGAATGTTGTATTTGAAAGCCAAACGGGGCTCGGGAGACACTTCACCGAGAGAATAGTAATACTGTAAGCGGAATCCAGGTTCAATCAACAGTTTATTGCGGAAATTGTATTTGTATTTCACAAACAAGGACATATCGGTGGTGTGGTCTTCAATAGTGCGTTGCGCATGATAAATGGTGTAGTACTCATAGTTTGTGTTGTATCCCACCACATCAATACCGACTTTCAACAAGCTGTTGCCCAGATAATAGTTGAATCCTAAATTGAAGGTGAAGCCGTCCATGGAGCTTTTTCGAGGGTCAAAGTTGGCGTCCTGAAGCTCGGAACTGTATTTGGAGTAAGCCAAAGAACCTTCAATAGTGGTGGGGGCGTCGCCGGGAACAATCAGGAAATTGGAACCGATGCCCCAGTTGTCCCAACCATAGTTGGCCACCTTGCTGTATCGGACACGGTCATCGTAATTGAATCCGAAAATGTTCCATCTAGTGCCGTTTCTGGTAGCCAGTGTGAGCTTTCCGTAAAAATCGAGGAAGCTATAAGGAAGACCGTCTTCATTTTTCACGTAGGGATAAAATGCCTTGGAGGATTTGTCCAGGAAAGACCCTTTGCCGGAGAGGATGAAGCTGATGGAGGTCTTGCGGTCTTCTTTGAGCTTGAGCAGCGGGCCTTCAAACAGCAGTTGTCCGCCGATGTTGTTGATATCCACCTTGCCGGAAAGTCTTTTCTTGTTGCCGTCGCGGGTTTTGATATCCATCACGGAGGAAATCCTGCCCCCGAACTCCGCGCCGAAACCGCCGGTATAGACATCGGCGCTGCTCATGATGTCCATGTCGAAAACGGAGAAAATGCCGATGGAGTGAAAGGGGTTGAAGAGAATGACTCCGTCCATGAGGAGCATATTCTGCACAGGTGTACCTCCGCGAACGTAAAGCTGACCGCCCTGGTCACCGGTGGAGATGATACCGGGAAGCACCTGCAGATACTGGGCAAAGTCGGGTTGGCCGCCGATGGCCGGCATCTTGCTCATATCCTTCGGGGTGACACTGATGACAGAGGTACGGGTCTCCTGCTCTTAGCGGGTGTTTTCCCCGACAATCTGCACAGCGTCAAGGGTTTGCGAATTGGGTGAGATGCTGTATCGTTTGGTGAGGGTAGTGTTGCCGGAAACCTTCACGGTGTCGAACAAGTCAATGTAGCCTAATAGGGAAACCTTTACGGTGTAAGTGCCGGCAGGAATCTTGTTGATGAGAAAAGCGCCGGTAACGTCAGACAAGGCGCCAAAGGAGGTGCCCATCAGCTGGATGGTGCAATAAGGAAGCGATTCGCCCGTGGACTCATCGTAAGTGAAACCTTTGATGACGGCGTTTTGCGCCATGGCAAAAACACTAATCAGAAAAAAGCACAATAAAATAGTATATTTTCTCAGAATCATATCAAATTTTTAAGGGCGCAAAGGTACATTTTTTTTCAAATATTATGGTTTGTCAAAAAAATGTATCTTTGCCACATCATCTAAAAATCAGATGTTATGAAAAAAGCATACACAATAATTGCCATTTTCCTATGGCTTATCGCACATACGACAAGTGCGCAAAACATGATTTGGGAAACCAAGCTGTGAAAAAAGTGGTATTACTATAACTAATTTATGAAACAATTCCGTCACATACTCGCCTTGCTGCTCTGCTGCATGTTCGCGTGCGGGAAAATTTCCGCACAAGTGCAAACCAATGCGGGACGGGAGTTTTGGTTCACTTTTGATCACGCAGACAATCCTTTGGACTCTGTCATGTTGCTTATTACAGGAGAACATGCATGTTTTGGCTACGTGGAAAATCCAAATTCTAATTTTTACGAATCTTTCACCGTTATACCAGATAGTGTGACGAAAATCTCCATACCGGTTTCTGAAGTCGGCTTGACAGACTACAATGGTTTGGAAGGGACAGCGATGATACAGCAAAAAGGGATTAGAGTCCACTCGACAGAGGAAGTATGGGTTTATCTTCAATCCTACAGCCATCGGAATTTCGACACCGCTTCCTACAATTTCATGAACCACTGGTGGTACTATCCTTTTATCAATCATATTGGCGAAAACACTTATAGAATCCCTTTGATTCCTGAAAGCCTGTATATAACATCGCTCGTGTCGGATATTCCATACGGTATAGGATCTTCAAGTCTCCCTTTGTCTTTCCTTCTTGTCGCAAGGGAGCCCAACACAGTCGTCTATTACCATTTACACCGAGAAGGAAGTGATATACAGGATATTTACGACAGTCTTGTATTAAACACTGCCGTGAATTTGCCTATAATAAAGTGGATAATGTTTACAACTATTTTTCAGGAGACATCTTTGACGTATTGTATTACTATGCTTCCGCCTCGGGCTGTAATTATTTAAGCTTACCGTATGCCCATACCAATTTAAGTCCCAACTTTGGCCTTGTCCACCGCTGCCTCGGCGACACGCTCGCCCTCCATGTAGAGCACAACCCCGACTCGGTGCCTGTGGAGTGGATTGTCGATGGTGTCTCCCACCTCGGAGATGCCTATTCTTTCCTGCTCGCCGCATTGGATACGCTTACCGTGCAGTGCGTGCTGCACTACGAGTGTCCCGACACGACGACGACGTTCGTGGCGGTGGTGCCGCCGCCGCTCATCACCGTCGCGCACGACACCACCGTGTGCGCCGGCGCGACCCTTTCCGTGGAGCAGCCCGGCGCGATCTCCTACCTCTGGAGCAACGGCGCGACCACCCCATCCATCACGGTGGACTCCGCCGGGACGTTCCAGGTGAGCGTCACCAACATCGGGTGCCGCGCCGAGAGCGACAGCTTCCACGTGAGCCTCTACGGGCAGTCCGCTGTGGATTTCGGCAGCGACAGCATCCTTTGCGAGTTGGCCACGCTGTTGCTGGACGCCGCGCAGCCGCACCCCGCACAGTACTACTGGCAGGACGCGAGCACCAACACGACATACACGGTCTGGCAGGACGGCGACTACTGGGTGGTCATCACGGACCACTGTCTCGGGGCGAGCGACACGATAAACATCGGCTACCTCAACGATTTTACGGTCAACCTCGGCCCGGACACGCTGCTGTGCGAGGGCAAGACCCTGACACTGAACGCACAAGTTCCCTACTGCGACTACCTGTGGCAGGACGGCAGCACGCAGCCCACCTATTTGGTGCGCGGACCGGGCACTTACAGTGTGGAGGTCAGCAACAAGTGCTTCAGCCACTGGGACGCGGTGAACATCGACTACGAGCACTGTGCGCAGGAGCTCTACCTGCCCAACGCCTTCACCCCGAACGATGACAGTAAAAATCCGGTTTTCCTGCCTGTTTTCAGCTACCCCGACGAAGTCGAGGAGTACCGCATGGAGATCTACAACCGCTGGGGCACACTGGTGTTCCGCACGGAGGAGAAGACCTACGGCTGGGACGGCGCGAACGCGATGGAAGGCGTGTATGCGGTGGTGGTGCACTACAAGACGCGCGGGGAGAAGTCGAAGACGGTGAAAAGGAACGTGGTGGTGGTAAGATAAACGATAAACGTTGTAGGGGCGAATGATTATTCGCCCCTACGGATAGGATTTCCCATTTCGTTGTAGAGACGCAATATTGCGTCTCTACAATCGCTAAAAAATGTATTTTTGCAACGGAATAAATATGTTTTTGAAAAAGTGTTAGTAATCAAAAAAATAAGAACATGAAAGAAATTTTGTTGCAACGTTTTTCCAAGTACATTTCTTACGCGACCACTGCAGATCCGAATTCTGAGTCATATCCGAGTACGCAGGCGCTCCTTGATTTCGCTGATGTGATGGTAGAAGAATTGAAAAGCATTGGAATGCAGGAAGTTAAAAAAGACCAGCATGGCTATGTGACGGCTTTGTTGCCTTCCAACATCGCGGAGAAACAACCGGTAATTGGCTTTATGGCGCATCTCGACACGGCTCCCGACATGCCAGGTATTGCCGCACCGGTCATTATCCCCAACTATGACGGTGGCACCATCGTGCTGGACAAGGAATCCAACACAGTGCTCTCCCCGGAGGAATTTCCGGAACTGTTGGATTACAAAGGGAAAACCATCCTCACCACCGACGGCAAGACGTTGCTCGGCGCTGACGACAAGGCCGGCGTAGCCGAAATCGTCTGTGCGATGGAATACCTCATCCAACATCCCGAAATCAAACACGGGGATATCAAGGTCGCCTTTTCGCACGATGAGGAAATCGGCAACGGCGTGAAATTTTTCGATGTGGAGGCATTCGGTTGTGATTTTGCTTATACTATGGATGGCGGTGCCATCGGGGAACTGGAGTTCGAGAACTTTAATGCCGCGTCTGCCAATATTCGTATTCAGGGCAAGAACATTCATCCGGGATATGCCAAGAACAAGATGGTGAACTCCCAGCTTATCGCCATGGAACTCAATGGAATGCTTCCAGCTGCGCAGCGTCCCGAACATACACAGGATTATGAGGGTTTCTACCTGCTTACCCATATCGAAGGTACTGTAGAAGAGACCAAGATGTCGTACATTATCCGCAACCACAATCGCGAAACCTTCGAAGCACAGAAGAAGTACATGCAAGATATGGTCAACTTCTTGAACCTCAAATATAACAATTGCATTACCTGTGAAATCAAGGATCAGTATTACAACATGCGGGAAAAGGTGGAACCTGTTTATTATGTGGTGGAGCGCGCCGTGAAGGCAATGAAGGAAGCGGACGTGGAACCCGTTATCGTTCCTATCCGCGGTGGCACGGACGGCGCCAACCTCTCTTTCCGCAACCTCCCTTGTCCCAACATTTTCGCCGGCGGCCACAATTTCCACGGCAAATACGAGTATGTGCCGCTCGAATCCATGGTGAAAGCAACGGAGGTAATTGTGAATATCGCGAAATGCTGATTGACAAGCTGTTAATGAAAAAGGCACAGATTCTATGTCTGTGCCTTTTCTTTTAAGCTTTTTCGATACTGAAAAAAGTTGTATTTTTGCGCGTTTTTTACAAAACGGGTCCTGTAGTTCAATGGATAGAACGAAAGTTTCCTAAACTTTAAATTTGGGTTCGATTCCCAGCGGGACTACTTCTTTTTAACGAATTATCTCGACTATTCGTTTCCTCGCTTTTCAACGTCAGAAATCATACCCCACCATCTCCCCATGCGGGTGTATGATGGTGTATCGAGTGAAACGCTCGTCCGCATTGAATCCGTCTCCGTAGTTAATGGATCCGTCACGCTTCACCTGTTTTACGGCTTTGGTGGAAAAAATACGCCGCATACGTTGGTCCCAAACTACCTCATCCGTTATCACGGAGTCGCCGGTGGAAATGTCGTAAATAATCACATTATCGGTGGCTTTGAAGAGATTGTTATTGATTTGGCAGGCATAATTAGCGGTAATGTAGGCTTGCTTGTGCCCAAAATCGTTGAACGAGGTGATGGTGATGCCTTCAGGACAGTCCATATAGGCGGAGTCGGAATCGTTGTATCGGTTGAGAACAGGTGTGCTGACGATGAAGAGGGTCCGTCCGGAATCACTAACGGTGATGGTCATGTTTTCGGCGGATTCATCAGGGTATTTGCCGTTGTACTCCAGAAGTTGGGTGTTACTTTTTTTGGATTTGCAAGCAGCAAAAAGCATCATAATGCACAAGGCGATTATGATGCTTTTATACAGATATTTAATTCTAAAAGACATTTGGAAGGATTACCTTACGGTCGTGTTTTCCTGGATCCAGCATCCCACGTGGTAAGAAGCACCGCTGCTTAAACCGCGTTTGAACAGCTCATCTTTGCTCGGGAATCTCAGTTTGGCGCGTTTTGCGTTGGCATCGTTGGCGCAACTCGGATCCACAGAGGCAGCTTTCGCGTATTTGTCGGCGGCAGCCCATGTGTAGGCACCAGGGACTTGCTCGTCACCGCATCTTCCACCAGAGTTGGCATAGAGATCGCCGATAAGGATATAAGCTTTGCCCATGTTCGGTCTTGACTTAAGTGCGTCGTATGCGGCAGAGCGCGACTCGGAATAAGAACCTTTCATCTGATAAGCCAGAGCCAACATGTAGTAAGCATCGGCTTTCTGGTCGTGTGTTTCACTCAATTGAGCGGCTTCCTTGAAGTAGTTGATGGCATTCGTGATGTCTTCCTCATTTTTGGAGGTAAGGTAGTTTTGCAGCGTGAGGTTACCCATCATGTAGGCGGAGTTGCGGCTCGGGCTGGCTTTGTGCAGGATTGCCAGGGCTTCCTGGAACAGCGGGTTCGTGACGCAGTTGCCTTTGTACATCGTGTTCACCATTTTGCTGACAGCGGGCAGGTCGTTCTTGATATCTTCGAACTTCTTGGCATAGAGCATTTCCAGAACTTCGCAAGAGGCGTAGGGTTTCACAGCATTCTCAATCTTGGCCAATGTTTTACGATAGTTGACAATGAGCTTGGCCTGACGGTTGGTGTCAGCGGAGAGCTTCTTGGCCTGTTTTTCGTAAGCCACAAGATCGATCTCGTTGTTGTCCAATTGGGCTTTCAATGCTTCCAGAGCATCCGTTCCGGTTTCATAGGCTTTTGTGGCGTTCAAGATGGAGAGGTCGAGGTAGTCAGTGGCGCGCTCGTAAGCCTCAACGACGATGGAGGTGTCTTTCTTCGCTTTGGTGAAGTTCTCTGCCAATTGGAAGTAAGCGTCCCAGATAGCGGGCTGAGTGTTCTCCTTCTCCATTTCCACAGATTGCACAAACCAGTCGAAAGCCTTTTCATACTGGTCTTTTCTGTAGCGGATGGTGTTATAAGCCTTGAAACCCAATCCGGAGCCAGGAGTGAATTTTTCCGGGAAATAGGTGCTACGGGCGTCGAAAGCGTAGAACAGGGAGTCCACCAAAAGTTCGCGGCGTGCGGAATCTTTTTCGTCCTTAATGAGGTTTTGGAACAAGGTCTGAGCATTTGTGTAAATGCCGTCCCAAGAGCAAGGACTGTGTTGGATCACATATTGCCAAGCATCGTATGCGTCCACGTAGTTTTTGGCATTGTAAAAGGTTCTGAAATTGGTGATTTGCTCCAAGCATTTCAGTGAGTCGGCTTCATTGGCACCGTATTTGAACGAGCAAGGGCTTTGAGCGAAGATGAAGCTGCTACTGAAAACAAACGCAATAATCGCAATAATCTTTTTCATTTTAGTTTTATTTTATAGGGTTATACTTTTCTAATCCAATTTTACTCGTTGATACCAGCGTTCCTGCAGGGTGAAGCAGAAGGAGAATCTGAAGTAGTCTTGCCGTATCAGGTCGTTGACCAATGTCCCAGTCTTTCCGTATTCGAACAAGATATTGAGTGACGAGTGAGTATTAAAGGTTGTTAGTGGAACTCCTACGCCGAAACAGACTCCGAATTCGGAAATAGGTTTATTGCGCAACAACAATTCTCCGGAGGAATAATGACCGCCGATGCGGAACGCCATCTTTTTGAAAAACTTGTTGGAATTGGGGTCGGGAATGAATTGGGCTCCAAGGGAAGCCATAATCGTGTTTTGCAGGGAGTCACACGGTTTCATGAATTTGAAATTGGCCCAATTCTGCCAAGTCACATCACCGGCAATGGTCAGCTGGTTGTTATAAGAATAGCTCAGGCCTGCGCCCACCGATTGCGGTATGTTCAGTGTGCCGCGCAAATCATCTTTATACAAAACAGTATCATAGGTGGAGGTGCTGATAAATCCTCCTGTGTAGGAATTGATCAGCAATTTTTCCTTGGCCCAAATATAGGCGGTGTTACTATAAACGGCACCCAGTCCGATTTTGTGTTTTTCCCCGATGTTGAAGAAATATTGTAATCCGCCTTCCAGATAAATGCCGTCTACAAGATAAGCGTCATTAATGTACGAGTTCAATACGGTGTTGTTGTTGAACTCGGCATTGCTGGCGGTGAAAATGGAACCGAACATGTAACTTGCATTCAGTCCGATAGACAATCCTTTGCAAATACGGAAAGCATTTCCCCAATAAAGCTGGTTAAGCCCGCCGTCTCCGGAGTAGGTGTAGTTGACCTCTCCGACATTGGGAATGGTTTTCACGATATCAATCGCATAGCCAACAGTACTGAAGGTTTTTATGCCGACGCTGGTGCGCCAGTGCCGGGTGACGGGCAACCCAATGGCCAAATAGTTGGGTTTGGCGTATGAGTTTTTTTGGGAGATGCCCTTTTGTGACAATTTGGAGTAGTAAATGGAGGCTGCGGCGTCTGCAAGAAATGACAGAGAATCAAAAGCAGCGTACGAGGCGGGATTTCTGAAATTGATGTAATAGGGATTCTGCATGGCGTAAGACACACTTCCCATGGCATCCAAAATGCTGCTGGATGAATGGTTTACGGATCCGATGCCAAAGCTGGAATAGGGCATACGAATCTCGTTTTGCGCTTGCGAAAAAGAGAAGCACATGCAACAAAACACCATTAACCAAAATATACGTTTAGTTTTTTGACGCATTCATTTTTAGTATTTTATGTAATCCGATTAGAATCGGATTTTGGGCGGCAAATATACGTTTTTTTATGGATTTCTGAAGTAATTCTGCATCACCCCCGGAAAGAATTACTTTCAGATGTCCATAACATCTTGAATATTGACGGATGATCCCGTCGATTTCCTGGGTGATCCCGTTCATGACGCCTGACAGGATGGAGTTTTCAGTGCTGTTGCCCACGAAGAAGTCGATTGCCGCCGGTTCTACAAACGGAAGACGAGCTGTGAATTGTGACAGAGCTTGGAAGCGCATCCTGACACCCGGTGCAATGCTTCCGCCCAGATATTCCCCCTTTTCGTTTACAAAATCGGCCACCAAGCAGGTGCCGGCCATTAGGGATAAAACGTTTCTATTTGGGTATAGCGCATTGGCTCCTACAGCATTGGCAATCCTATCGGTGCCTAAAGTCTTTGGAGTGGCATAGTGGATTTTGATGGGTAAATGGCAATTTGGGGTAAAATAGATTACTTGGATGCGCTCTTCAAGCCAACGCAACACGGGGTCGTCTTTCTCTCGTACAGAAGAGACTATGGCTCTCCCAATGGAATATTTGTTAAATAGGGCCTCAAATAATGGCTTTGACAGATTTTTTTCAGATAAAAGGTCTAACACAACCCCTTCTTCAGAAAAAACAGCCACCTTCTGCAACGTATTCCCTATATCAATTACCAAATCCATTCTTCTTTTCCTCTCATCCTCTTATTTCATCATCCTTTCAGCGTTTTTCATCGCCTCTTCTATGCCGCAGAATATCCACAGCCAGATAAATGGCGTTTCGCATGGATTGTGCGTCGGCGATGTTCTTGCCGGCGATGTCGTAGGCGGTTCCATGGGCGGGGGCGGTATGTACAATAGGCAGACCTGCGGTGAAGCATACGCCGTCTTTTCCCAACAGCTTGAACGGAATCATTCCTTGATCGTGGTACATGGCCAAAACGGCGTCGAACCGGCTGTAAGCACCAGAAGCGAAGAAACCGTCTGCCGAAAAAGGACCAAAAGCGTTAATTCCGTTGTGGAATGCTTGGTTAACAGCAGGTTGGATGATGTTTTGCTCTTCATTTCCGAGGAGTCCGTCATCACCGTTGTGCGGATTGAGGGCAAGCACGGCAATGGTGGGGTTGTTGAGGGCGAAATCTTTTTTCAGGGAAAGATTCAGTGTTTCGATTTTTTGTAACACTTTTTCTGTGGTGATGTTTTCAACCACCGACTTGACGGGGATGTGGTTGGTGACAAACCCCATGCGGATGTTTTCGCTCACGAGCATCATCAGGCAAGGATGGTCTTTTTCGCCAAAGTAATGGTTGAAAAACTCGGCATGGCCCGAAAAGACGAATTTGTCGGATTGGATGTTGTTTTTGTTCATAGGAGCCGTCACAACGGCGTCTATCAGTTTGTTTCTCAGATCCCGGCCAGCGGCGTACAAGGAACGTTCCGACATTTGTCCGGCAATTTTCGTCGAAGTTCCCAGATCCAGTTTCACCTCTTCCTCATAGAGATTGATGAGGTTGGGGCGTTTAGTGGAGAGCTGTTCCGCCGTTTTGGTGTATTGGAAGGTGAAATCAGGCAATTCCATGTATTTCTTATGGTAGGAGGCCACTTTCGACAATCCATAGACAACGGGGGTGCAGATTTCCATCATCCTGTTGTCACACAATGATTTGATAATCACTTCGTAGCCGATACCGTTAATATCACCTTGTGTAATTCCGATTACAAAATTTTTATTATCCGCCATAAACCATGAATTTTAACGGTTGCAAAGGTACACAAATTATGAATACATAAGGGTATGCGTTTTTTTTGACTTAAACACAGACATAAACTTAAAACTAAAGGCAGTCATAGTCATAGTCAAAAAAAGGCAGACCCGAGAGGCCTGCCTTTTTGCATAATTAGGAATCAGATCCTATTTGTTCACTTGGAATTTCTTGTCGCCGTTGACAAAGAAGTTCACGATTTGGTTGGCGGCTGCCAAACCGGCGTTGATGTTGGCCTCGGCGGTTTCGGCACCCTGTTTTTTCGGGGTAGCGAAGAAGCGTTTCTCGAATTTGTTGAATTCGTCGAGGGCATCGGGGGCGATGTCGGTGCAGTATTTGAGGTCTTCGCGCTCAGCCATCAGGGCGATGAGTTCTTCCTCGTTGATGACCTCCTTGCGGGCGGTGTTGATCACGCAGCCGCCTTTGGGCATAAGGCCGACAAGAGCCTTGTTGATAGACTTTTTGGTCTGGTCATTGGCGGGGATATGGAGGGAGATGTAGTTGCAGTTTTTGTACATCTCTTCGAGGGTGGCGGGAACGACCACACCTTCGGCTTCCATTTTCTCTTTCGGGACGAAGGGATCGAAAGCCCAGACCTCCATGCCGAGAGCACGGGCTTTTTCAGCCACGAGGCGACCCACGTTACCGTAAGCTTGGATACCGACTTTCTTGCCTTTCAGTTCGGCACCGGTGCCGGGTTTGAAGGTGTTGCGGGCCATGTAGATCATCATGCCAAGGGCAAGTTCAGCCACGGCGTTGGAGTTTTGGCCGGGGGTGTTCATTGCCACGATGTTGTTGGCGGTGCAGGCGGCGAGGTCGAGGTTGTCGAAGCCGGCGCCGGCGCGCACAACCACCTTGAGGTTCTTGGCGGCGTCAATCACCTGGGCCGTCACTTTGTCGGAGCGGACGATCATAGCGTCCACATCGGCAACAGCGGCGTAGAGTTCTTCCGGAGTCTCGTATTTCTCCAGCAGAACCAATTCATAACCAGCTTTTTCCACGATAGCGCGAATGCCATCCACAGCGGCTTTCGCAAAAGGTTTTTGGGTTGCAACTAAAACTTTCATTACTTGTGTTTGATTTAAATGATTTAAGTAATAATAGTAGTTAGCAGAACGAAATAACTGCTAACTACTGACTACTAACTGCTAACTAAATGTTATTTGTTTGCTTTTTCGAAATCTTGCATGCAGGCGACGAGGGCTTCGACATCTTCGACGGTGCAGGCGTTGTAGAGGGAGGCGCGGAAGCCGCCGACGGAACGGTGGCCCTTGATGCCGATCATGCCGCGTTCTTTGGCGAAAGCCATGAAAGCGTCCTGCTTGTCCTCGTAACCAGGAGCCATCACCCAGCAGTGGTTCATAATGGAGCGGTCAGCCTTTTCGGCGACGGTGCCCACGAACATGCTGTTGCGGTCGATTTCCTCGTACAGCAGGTTGGATTTCTTCATGTTGATCTTGTTCATTTCAGCGACACCGCCGATGGTGTTCTTGAGCCAGGTGAGGGTTTCGTGCATCACGAAGATGGGGAGCACGGGAGGAGTGTTGAACATGGAGATGTTCTTGGCTTCCTCGGCAGCGTGGGTGCGGTAATCCACCATGGTGGGCAGCGGGTTCATGTAAGCGCGGTCGCCGATCTGGCCGAGGATGTCCTTGCGCACGATGACGAAGGTGACACCGGCAGGGCCGACGTTCTTCTGGGCACCACCGTAGATGAGTCCGTATTTGGTCACATCGACGGGACGGCTCATAATGTCGGAACTCATGTCAGCGACGAGCATCACATTGTTGCACTCAGCGGCGGTGAAGTCCTTGCGGATTTCAGTGCCGTAGATGGTGTTGTTGGTGGTGATGTGGAAATAGTCGGCGTCAGCGGGGACGGTCCATCCTTTAGGAATGTAGTTGTAGGTTTTGTCCTCAGAAGAAGCGATGATTTCGGTTTTACCGAAGTTTTTGGCTTCTTTGGCGGCCTTCTTGGCCCAGACGCCGGTCTGGAGGTAAGCGGCTTTGGTCTTCATCAGGTTGGCGGGCACCATGAAGAACTGGGTGCTGGCACCGCCACCGAGGAAGAGTATTTCATAATTGTCGGGAATGTTGAGCAGGTCGCGCCAAAGTTGGCGGGTTTCTGCCATAAGGCGTTCCCAACCCGGGGTGCGGTGGGAAATCTCCATCAGACCGATTCCGGTGTTGTCGAAATTGCGGATAGCGTTGATTGTGGATTCAACAGCTTCTTTCGGGAGGACGCAAGGTCCTGCGTTAAAATTGTGTACTTCTTTCATAACCAGCTAAATATGTTATTTATTTAAAATTGATATTAGATAAAATATGATTCGGCAAAGATACACAAAAAAGCGACTGTCCAAGCCTTTTTTCTGGGTAAGAAATTTTTTTTGAGAAAGTGTTGGACAGAATGAAAAAAAATGTATTTTTACAGCCTGAAATTTTCGGAGAGATGGCCGAGTGGTCGAAGGCGCGCGCCTGGAGAGCGCGTAAGCGCCAAAAGCGCTTCATGGGTTCGAATCCCATTCTCTCCGCTGAGAACTAAAAGACTGAAAATCAATAAAGTATAATATAGTTTAATTTCAAAAAATCAAAATTCATTATGAAAAAGCTTATCGCCTTACTTACCGTTTTCGGTTTCTTAACCTTCGGTATTGCAAACAACGCATTTGCTCAAAAACAACAAAAAGCTGACGAAGCTGCCGCCACTGAGCAGGTCGCTGAAGAAGTGGCTGAAGCTCCCTCCGCTGCCGCTCAAGCTGAACTGTCCGAGGATCCTGATGACTCCATCAACCAAGGTTTGCACTACACGTTGAAAGACAAATTCATCCAGGGTGGTGCTGTTTGGATGACCCCTGTGTTGATCTGTTTGATTTTGGGCTTGGCTTTCGTCATTGAACGTATTTTCTACCTCAACCTCTCTTCTGTGAATTCCAAGAAGCTGCTCGACAAAGTAGAGAACACGCTTAAGACCAAAGGCGTTGACGCCGCCAAGGAACTTTGCCGCGACACGAAGGGACCCCTCGCAGCCGTTTTCTTCCAAGGTCTCGACCGTTATGATGAAGGTCTTGAGTCTGTGGAAAAATCCCTCACCTCTTACGGTGCCGTCCAAATGGCTAAGCTGGAAAACAATATGACTTGGATCAGCCTGTTCATCGCTCTCGCCCCGTCTTTGGGATTCTTGGGAACGGTCATCGGTATGGTGCAGGCTTTCGATGATATCGAGCGCGCAGGTGATATCTCCCCGACCATCGTCGCCGGCGGTATGAAAGTGGCTTTGTTGACCACCGTGTTCGGTTTGATCACCGCCATGATCCTCCAAGTGTTCTACAACTACCTTCTCACCCGTATCGACGCCATCGTGAACGATATGGAAGATGCCACCATCTCCTTCATGGATATTCTGGTAAAAAACAAAGAAAATAAATAAGGATTCCCTTATTTTATATATATACAATAATTTTTAAAACGTTGTATAATGAAAAATAGAATTATCAATATTGTCATATTTGTAGTCGCTATCCTGGCTTGCTGTCTGGCTATTGCTTTTTCTTTTTTCTCATTTGATGCAGATAAAAAGGAAAACTATATCCAAACCCAGGAGGTGAAGGCGAAGACGCCGGAAATGGTGTCCGACCTTGAAACGGCTACTCTGGAGAGCCTCCCTTCCGTGATTGAAAAATATAAGGAACTCAATGACGAAGCCGCCAAGAAACAGAAAGAAGATCAGATTCAGAAGGACATTCTCTACACTTACCTTCAGGATTTGAAAAATCTGGACGAGAACACTTTCGAAGGCTACAAAGCCAAATTCCCGGAACGTTCTGCCAGTCTGTTTGCCAAATGCAATGACAAACAGAAATATATCGATGGTTTCAACGGTGTGAACTCCTATAAGGACCTTGATGGTTATGCCGAAAAAATCAATGAGGAATATAATGAAGTGAAGCAGAATTACTTGGTGGAGCGCAACTATATCAAGTCTGCCAATGCTTTGATTAACAGAGCTGACGCTATCAACACCACTGCTTCTGCCGCGAAGAAAGCCGCTGACCTGGAGACCTTCCAGAGCGATCTGAAGAGCTTCGGAAAGAGTGCTTCCTTGCAGAATTTCTTCATTATCTTGACCTACATTCTCGGTATCGGTGCGTTGGCTTTGATGGTGTTCTTCTTACTGACCAACATGATTGCCAACTTCAAGACCTCTTACAAGATTCTCTTGGGTCTGCTGTTGCTGGTGGTGGCTTTCTTCATCGGCTATCTGATCGGTACGCCCACCCTCAGCCCGTCTGCCATCAAAGCCGGCATGACAGGCTCCGGCTACAAAATGGTGAACGCCGCCGTGTTCACGGTTTATGTATGTTTGTTCGGTGCAATATTGGCTATTATTGTATCCTTGATTATGAACGCCGTTAAAAACAGAAACTAACATGAGTAAAAGAAAAACACCCGGCTTGAATACAGGCGCAATGTCAGATATCTCCTTTCTGCTGTTGACCTTTTTCCTGCTGACCTCTTCCATCAACACGGAACAGGGTATCCCCAGAAAGCTTCCGCCTCCAAAAACGGAAGACGCGAAGGACATGAAGGTGGATATCAACAAGAGAAATGTGTTGAACGTGTTGGTGAACTTCCGCGATGAAATCTCCGTGAACGGCGATGTCATCATGGTGAGCGAATTAAAGTCAAGAGCCAAGGAGTTTTTTGCCAACCCGACCAACGACCCGTCATTGCCTGAGAAGGTGAGCAAACCTATCGATGGTATAGGCGATTTCCAGGTTTCCAAGGGAGTTGTGTCTTTGACCAACGACCAGGGGACAAGTTACAACATGTACGTGCAGGTGCAGAATGAGTTGCAGCGTGCTGTGAACGAATTGCGTAACGAGACAGCCCTGCAGTATTTCGGAAAGAAATTCGATGCACTCGATTCAGCCGCCCAGCGTGCCGTTTCGACAGCTATCCCCATGAATATCTCAGAAGCTCCTCCGATGGATTACAGTAATAACGGTGCCAAATAACCTCAAAAACGCAAGATTATGTCAAGATTCAGAAAAGAAGGAAAAAAAGAGACACCCGAACTCAATATGGGTTCCATGTCTGATATTATCTTCATGTTCCTGTTCTTCTTCATGGTGATCACCACCATGCGTGAGGCATCGCTGAAGGTTCATTTCCAGCCGCCGCAAGCTACTGAGATTCAAAAACTGGAGAAAAAGTCTTTGGTGGCCAACATCTATATCGGAGCTCCTATTTCCAAAAACGAGAACACCTTGCCCCCCGGTGAAGTTTCCGTGCAGCTGAATGACCAAACCATCAAGGCTGAGGATTTGGTGGGTGACGTTCGTGACTTCATCGGAACGGAAAAGGAATCCCGCGATGTACAGGACAGAGACCGTCTCACTTTCTCATTGAAAGTTGACAAGGATGTCCAGATGCGTTATGTGAACACCATCAAACAGGAGTTGCGTAAAAACAACGCCTTGAAAATCAATTACGCAGCTGGTAAAAAGGTTGCTAACTAATTAATACCCATAATTCAGGATGATGGCATTATGTCATTGTCCTGAATTTATTTTAAATGTACATTTCAAATAAAATCTTAATATTATGAAGAAAATTTTACTTGCTGTTACTGCGTTATTTTTAGTTAACGCTATGTTTGCACAGGATGTTGCCAAAGTTCGCAACATGAATACTGTTGCTATGAAGAAAACGTTCATTACTGGACGTGAAGAGGCTGTTCCTCAACAAGTTATGCCGATGCTTCGCGCACAAAGCCATAATTTCATTGGTACTACATATTATGATTTGCAAACCAATGGTTCTATGGCAAACAAAGTAGTTGCCCATCCCGATGGTTCTGTTTCTGCCGTGTGGACCACAAACGGCGCCACCGCCAGCAGCCGTGGTACTGGTTACAACTACTTTGATGGCACTTCTTGGATTAACGCTTCTTCCAGCACAGATAGAATTGAACCTGTCCGTACTGGTTGGGGTACTCTGACTTGTGTCGGAAATGCCGAAATCACTGCTTCTCACAACGGTACCAATGCGTTGGTGATTGGTATTTGCCCTCAAAAAGGTACTGAGAACTGGACGTTCTATACACTCACAGGTCCTGAGGCTGTCAATGGTTCACAGACCAGCACATGCTTGTTGTGGCCTGCCTTAGCTTCCAGCGGCAACACGATTCACTTGATTGCCTGCACCGAGTCTGATGCCGGTTATCTCTATCAAGGTATCCAGACCTGTCTGGTTTATTATCGTGGTACTTTTGATCCTTCTAACAACACTATTGCTTGGGAAGAGCCCCGCGTTGTGGGTAATGTTACACCAGCTGAGGTTTCCGCTTTCAGCGGCGATGCATACGCTATCGCAGCTAAAGATAACACGGTGGCTATTGTGAATGCCGCTACTTTCACGGATGTCTTTTTGTGGAAATCCACCGACAACGGTGTGAATTTCACCAAAACAACGATTTTCGAACATCCTTATCCTGGCTTTAATGAGGCCACCACGCTGGTGTTGGATACTCCTTATGTTGCTGATGGTGCTTGTGCAGTTGCTATCGATGACAATGGTACCGCCCATGTGGCTTTCGGTATTACCCGTCTGTTGAACGATGATGTTTCTGATGGTACAACCTCTTATTTCCCTGGTGTTGTGGGTATGCTCTATTGGAATGAGAACCAACAACCTATCTTGAACACCAATGCCACCACGCTTGAACCCGAAAATATTGAAGCTGCTGGCTATACCGTTTTCAAACGTTCAGATTTGAATAATGACGGAGGTGCTTACTGGTCTGCAGGTGAAGTTTCCATGCCCAGCTATGGTGTCTCTGCTGTTTCTGTTCCTCAGATTGTGGCTCAAGGAAACAATGTCTATGTTGTTTACACGACTATTCTCGATTGGCCGTTCCTGGATGTTGCCAACACAGCCTATTTCAGAGGCGTGTTTGCCAGAAAATCTACCGATGGCGGTGCCAACTTCGGCGATGCCAGCTGGTTGTCCTATAACAAGGATTGTTTCTATATCGAACCTTGGGATTGGGCACAAGATACGGGTTACACCATCAGTGATATGCGTGACTATGTCTATAATGAGGGCGAAAGCGTATTCCCGGCAGTTGCTCCCCAGATTGTCAATGGCAAGATTGTCATGACGTGGCAACAAGACTACTATGCTGGCTCTGAAATTAAAGAGGGTAGCTCGGCTATGTGTCAGAATGAATCCAATATTATCTTCCAAACCATCGATGCTAACATGATTGGCGTTTATAACAACACCGATGAAGTTTCCCAGGGTTTGTGGATTGACTCTACGGGTATCAGCAACAGAGTCATTTCCGGTATGAAGATGTATCCGAACCCGGCCTCTGAATCTGTAAAGGTCACTTTCTCTTCTGAGGAATCTGCTAATGCTGTTGTCAGCGTGATGAACCTGATGGGTCAGATGGTCTATACGGACAATGTCAGCATCCACGAGGGTTACAATATGGTTACTATTCCTGTTAACCAATTCACCAGCGGTGTTTACATGGTGAACATCAAGACCAACAAAGGTATGTCAACCCAAAAGTTGATTGTTAAATGATTTATTTTAAGATAATTCAGAAAAGGCAGGCCGATGTGCGACCTGCCTTTTTTTCTGTAATAAAACATTTTTATGATTAAATCAATGACGGGCTTCGGTCGTGCTGTGTTGGAAACGGACGGGAAAATTTTGACCGTCGAGATACGCACATTGAACAGTAAGCAGTTGGACCTCAACACCCGTATTCCACTGCTGTTCAAGAATTACGAAAATGAAATCCGTTCCATTCTCTCCAAGGAGCTGGAACGTGCCAAAGCCGATTTCACTATAACGGTGGAAAATCGTTCTGTCAACAGCGGTGTCTCCATTAATACGGAATTGGCGATGTCGTATTATCAGACACTCACGGAGTTGTCAAGAAACATGGGCAATCCTGTGGAAAGCGACATCTTCCTGCATGTGTTGCGGATGCCGGACGTGATTTCCACGCCTCAGGAGGAAGTGAGCGACGAACTTTGGGAAAATCTGAAATCTGCGATTTATGATGCCTGTCGCCAACTCAATGAGTTCCGGATATCGGAAGGGAAGGTGCTGGAGCAGGATTTTGTGAAACGAATCACGATGATTCGAGATATGATAGATGAGGTAACGCCTTTCGAGGAGCAGCGAATTGTCAGAATTCGTGAAAAATTCGAAACTTCACTCAAAGAGCTTGCTCCGAAGGTCCAGTATGATCCTAATCGTTTGGAACAGGAGATATTCTACTATCTTGAGAAACTGGATGTTACAGAAGAAAAAGTCCGCCTCCGCAAACATTGCGACTATTTCATCGAAACACTCAATGACAACCAATCCAATGGCAAGAAATTAGGTTTCATCGTGCAGGAGTGTGGTCGTGAAATCAACACGTTAGGTTCCAAAAGCAACGACTTTGACATCCAGCAGATCGTAGTGCGGATGAAAGACGAGTTGGAAAAGCTGAAGGAACAACTGGCGAATATCTTATAATGGTTATGGGTTATTGGTTATGGGTTATTGAAGCTAGTTTATAGTTTATAGTCAATAGATTAAGTTATAGTCATAGTTATAGTAGTCATAGTCAAACATGGGAAACATATTATCATTAATCGGTCGGCCGAATGTAGGAAAATCGACCTTTTTCAACCGCCTGATACAGGCGCGGGAGGCTATTGTGGATGCTACTGCTGGTGTCACCCGTGACCGCCATTATGGCAAATCCGATTGGAACGGTTATGACTTTTCTGTCATCGACACTGGTGGTTATGTGGTGGGTTCAGACGACATTTTCGAGTCGGAAATCCGCAAGCAAGCGGCATTGGCCATTGAGGAGTCCGATGTGATTGTCTTTATGGTGGATGGTCGAGAAGGGCTGACCCCGTTGGATGAGGAGATCGCCGACATTCTCCGAAAGTCAAAAAAACCGTACTACCTGGCAGTAAACAAGATTGACAGTCCGAGTAACTATTTGGACTATACAGAGTTCTATGCTTTGGGAATAGGTGATATTTATCCCATTTCGGCGGTTTCGGGAAGCGGTACCGGTGATTTGCTGGACGAAGTGGTAAAACATTTTTCCAAAGATAAAGACGACCTGCCCGACGACCTGCCGCGCATCGCTATCGTGGGCAAGCCGAATGTGGGTAAGTCTTCAATAATCAATGCTTTCCTCGGCGAGGATCGCCATATCGTGACCCCGTTAGCCGGTACTACCCGCGATACCATTTTCACCCGCTACAAGAGTTTCGGTTTTGATTTCTATTTGATTGATACTGCCGGGTTGCGTAAGAAGAGTAAAGTGGAGGAGAGTCTGGAGTTTTATTCCGTCATGCGGTCTGTGCGTTCCATCGAAAATTCCGATGTCTGCATTGTGATGGCAGATGCATCTCAAGGATTTGATTCCCAAGATCTTAATATTTTCGGTTTGTGTGCGCGAAACCATAAAGGAGTTGTTCTCGTGATGAACAAGTGGGATTTGGTTGAAAAAGACACGCATACGCACAAGAACTTCGAAGATATGCTGAAGAAACGGATTGCTCCGTTTACAGACGTGCCGATTATCTTTACTTCTGTAATAGAAAAACAGCGTATTTACAAGGTTTTGGAAACGGCTATTCAGGTTTGTCAGAACCGTCAACGACGAATTTCCACCTCGGAGCTGAACAACACCTTGTTGCCGATTATTGAGCACACTCCCCCGCCGATGAACAAAGACAAGGTCATCCGGATCAAATATGTGACCCAATTGCCAGTGGCCTATCCCACGTTCGCTTTCTTCTGCAATCTGCCGCAATATGTGGTGGATTCCTATAAGCGTTTCTTGGAGAACCAAATTCGCAAGAATTGGGACTTTTCGGGTGTGCCGATCGAGATTTACTTTAGGAAGAAGTAAGTTCAAAGTTCAAGTAAATAGTTATAGTCATAGTTATAGTTATAGTTATAGTCATAGTTATTGAGGTTGGTAGATGAAAAAGCTTTTCATAGAGACATACGGTTGTCAGATGAATTTTGCGGATAGTGAGGTGGTGGCTTCCATCTTGAAGGAGATGTACTCGTTGACGAAGGACATCCAGGAGGCCGATTTAATCCTCATTAACACGTGTTCCATTCGTGACAAGGCAGAGCAGCGCATCCACAAGCGTTTGCGCGAATTAGAGGCTTATAAGCGCAAAAAACGGACATTGCAGGTCGGGCTGTTAGGCTGTATGGCCGAGCGGATGAAGGAAGAGTTGTTGCAGACTGAGCCAGTGCTGGACTTCATTGCTGGTCCTGACGCCTACCGTTCGTTACCACAGCTCATCGCCGATTCGCAACACGGACACACCTCTTTCAACGTATTGCTCTCGAAAGAGGAGACCTATGACAATATCATGCCTGTGCGCTACGATGCCAACGGCGTGTCGGCGTTCGTTTCCATTATGCGCGGGTGCAACAATTTCTGCTCCTACTGTGTGGTGCCTTACACCCGTGGTCGCGAGCGTAGCCGCAGTCCGAAAACCATCCTTGGCGAAATTGAGGATTTGTTGAGCAATAACTACAAGGAAGTCACACTGTTAGGACAGAATGTGAACTCCTATTACTGGAAAGAAGAAGGGCAAGAGGTCTCTTTTGCCAAGTTGATGGCCATGGTGGCGGAAATGTCACCGGATTTGCGCGTTCGGTTCGCCACTTCGCATCCCAAAGACCTTTCGGACGAGCTGATCGAGACGATCGCCCGTTATGACAACATCTGCAAATGTATCCATCTGCCGGTACAGTCGGGCAGTGACGAGATGTTGCAAAAGATGTGCCGCGTCTATTCTCGCGAGAGTTATTTGGAGCGGGTGCGGAAAATTAAAGAGATGCTTCCGGACTGCGCCATCACTACGGACATTATTGTCGGTTTTAGTGGGGAAACCATTGAGAACCATCAAGATACGTTATCCATTATGCACGAAGTCGGCTACGAATACGCTTATATGTTCAAGTATTCCGAGCGTGGTGGCACATTGGCTTCCAAGCAATATCCAGACGACATTCCCGATGAGGAAAAGACCCGCCGGCTGGAGGAGGTCATTGCGTTGCAAGGCGAACTCTCCATGGCCAGCAACCTTCGCGATGTGGGCAAGACATTCCGCGTGCTGGTGGAAGGTGCTTCTAAACGCTCTGATGACCAGCTATTTGGTCGCAACAGCCAGAATAAAGTCATCATTTTCCCACGCAACGGATATCAAATAGGGGATTATGTGGACGTGACCGTTACAGAGTGTACCCCTGCCACATTGTTGTCTAATTGATAATGGATAATTGATAATGGATAATTATGGGGGATATTCGGAATATTGGGTTTGATTCGTTGGTTTCGTTTTTGCGGGAAAACGGGGAGAAGCCGTTTCGGGCGAAGCAGATTTGGACGTGGTTGTGGAGGCGCGGCGCGGGGTCGTTTGACGAGATGACAGACCTTTCCGTGGCGTTGCGGACGAAGTTGCAGGAGAATTTCTCGTTCCATAGGGCGGAAATTGCCGAAGAGGTGCAGAGCAGCGACAAAACCACCAAATTTCTGCTGCAGTTTCATGACGGGAAGATGGTGGAAGGAGTGCTCATTCCGAGCAAGGAGCGTGTCACGGCGTGTCTTTCCACGCAAATCGGGTGTCCGCTGCACTGTGCGTTCTGCGCTACCGGCACCATGGGATTTATCCGAAATTTGCATTACAGCGAGATAATTGATGAATATGTCTTGCTGAACAATCGGGCACAAGAGATTTACAACCAACACATTACCAATATCGTTTTCATGGGGATGGGTGAACCTCTGCTCAATTTCGACAATATGATGACGGCTATTGACATCCTGACAGGCAAGGATTATTTCGGTCTTTCGCCCGCGCGGATCACGCTCTCCACGGCAGGCATTATCAAGGGTATCAAGGCATTGGCGGATAGAGGATTCCGTTGTGGATTAGCCATTTCATTGCACAGTGCTGATCCCACTGTGCGCGGTAACATCATGCCAGTTACGGAGCACAATCCGCTGCACGATTTGCAGGCGGCGTTGGCGTATTACCATCAGAAGACAGGTGAGCGCATCACCATTGAGTATCTGTTGCTTTCGAAGGTCAACGATTCAGAGAAGTCCGCTGAGCAGTTAGCGCGATTCTGCCGGCCGTTCCCTGTGAAAATCAACATTATAGAGTACAATTCCACCCCCGATTCGTTGTTTCACAAGTCGGATCCGACCCGTCGCCAGAACTTCATTGCGGTATTGGAACGCTGCAACATGGTGGTCAACATCCGCCAGAGCAAAGGGCAGGATATCGCCGCCGCATGCGGGCAGCTGGTGAAGGAGCAGGCGACGAATGGGCGATGAATACTCTATTGCTTGTTGTTTACAGCCTCGTTAGTGTGTCGCAATTCCACTGCAATCTGGGGATATTTCTCCCTTAAATGGTCGGCAGTGCGTTCTGCGAAATATACGGAGCGATGCTGGCCGCCGGTACAGCCGAAATTCACCGTTAGATGGGTGAATTTACGTTCCAGATAATTGTCCACCGACATATCCACCAAGGCACACACATGATTCACGAAGGTTCCCACCTCTTTATACTGTTGCAGATATTCGATTACGCAGTCGTCTTTTCCAGTGAATGTGGCATACCGTTTCTCACGACCGGGATTCGGCAGAGCACGGCAGTCGAAAACGAAACCGCCGCCGTTACCGGTTTTGTCCTCGGGAATTCCTTTCTTGAACGAAAAACTTTGTAATGTAACCGTCAGTATATCAGATTCTTCTTTGGCAGGTTCCACATAGCTGTCCACCACGCTTTGTAACACACGCCGCAACTCAGGAAGCCCTTCAGGAAGTGCATTTTGTTGTAGCAAATAGCGCATGTTGCGGATAGCGTAAGGAACACTTTGCAGGAAATGTGCTTTCCGCTCAAAGTAGCCCCGATAACCGTAGGCGCCCATCGCCTGCATGATGCGGATGAGCGCGAAAGCATTAAAGTCGGCCGTGAATTGTTTTCTATTTATCGAAACCAACGGCTCTAGATGGTCCATATAGCATTCCAACAGTTCTTGTCGGATTTCGGGAGAAAGATCCGCCTTGGCATCATACAACAAAGAGGCAATGTCATACTGCAACGCCCCTTTTCTACCCCCTTGATAATCAATAAACCAGACATTATCTTGGTATACCATGATGTTTCGGGACTGGAAATCCCGATAAAGGAAGTAATCATCGTCAATGCTGAGCAGGTAATCCATAAACCGCTGAAAATCATTTTCCAACAACTGCTCGTTGAAGGGAACATAGACCATTTTCAGATAGTAGTATTTGAAATAGTTGAGATCCCACTGCATGGATTGACGGTCGAAGGCGGCGCGAGGGTAGGCCACAGACATGTCAAGTCCTTTCTTAGCCGTCATTTGGAATTTGGGCAGAGCGGCGACCACCTTCTTGTAGTAGTCCATAACCTCTTGAAAATCATCATTATTCTTGCGAACCTCGCAGAGTTTATCATAAAGGGTATGGGTTCCGAGATCATTTAGCAGGTAGTGTTTCTGATCTTCGTGAACGGCCAATAGGGTGGGGACGTTCAGTTGTTGCGTCTCAAAGAAACGGGTGTATTCAAAAAAAGCGCGATTTTCCGCAACATCGTCATTGAAAGCGCCAATCAAGGTGCTGTTATCCTCAAAGGTAAAGCGGTAATAACGCCTGTGCGATCCCGACTGTGCCAAAGGCATACAGGATATTGGGTTTTTTCCGGCGTAAGCCGTTGCCATTTTGGTTAAGATGTCCATTTTGTAATGGTTATAGGTTATGGGTTATTGGTTATTGAAGCAGGTTATAGGGTTATTGGTTAGAAGGTTAAAGGGTTAATTATCGTTCAGTTTGATGAAGCAGAACAGCATCATGGTGAAGGCCCAGAGGGAGGAGCCGCCGTAGCTGATGAAGGGCAGTGGGATTCCGATGATGGGCAGTAATCCGATGGTCATACCGATGTTGATGAAAAAGTGGACGATGAAGATGCCTGCGATGCCGTAGCCGTAGTAGCGCACAAATGGATTTCGTTGTTTTTCAGAGAGTTTCAAGATTCTGAAAATAAGGGCTCCATATAGACCAAAAACCACCAGGGTGCCGAAAAAGCCCCATTCCTCACCGATGGCGCAGAAGATGAAGTCGGTGCTTTGCTCTGGCACGAATTTGAGTTTCGTTTGGGTGCCTTTAAGATATCCTTTGCCGAACAGTCCGCCGGAACCGATGGCGATTTTGGATTGGTTGAGGTTGAAATCGGCCCCCAGGGGATCGGAGGTTTTGCCTAATATAGTGTCAATACGTTCTCTTTGGTGGGGTTCCAGTCCGTGTTCATATAGGAAGTTGACTGAAAAGACGAACACAATACTAGCCACGTAAATAATGACGTTGCGCCGGATTTTCTTTTTTTGTGTGCGGTTGTAGAGCATAAACCCGATGAACACAGCCGTAATCAATGCGATGGAGTATGTTTCGTTCAGTTTCAGTGTGATAATGGTGAGCACAGCGGCGATAATTCCGAGGATTAGGAATTCGGGGCTCAATCCTTCGCGGTAAAAGAGGATGATGAACGAGGCGAACACCAATGCTGATCCGGCGTCGTGTTGAAGCATCACAACGACAACAGGAATGGTGATGAGGACGATTTGCACGATCCACACATTACGCCGTTGGCTTTCAGTTTTTCCTTCATGCATGAATTTGGCCAAGGCCAGCGCCGTTGCCATCTTCATGAATTCAGTGGGTTGCAGGCTGAAACTGCCTATTTTGATCCATGATTTTGCGCCGTTGATTTCCGACCCTACAAATAACACCAAGATCATCAGCAGCAGGCAGAACAGGTAGAAAAAATAGGCGTAATGTTGTATTATTCCACTATCTATCAACAAGATGATGACAGCCAGCACAAGTGCTGCACTGATCCAAATCATCTGTCGGCTGTAAGGTTGTCCGAAATCAAAAACGGGAGTGGAGCCATCCGGGATGTAGCATGTAGAGTATATGGTAATCCATCCGATGAAGACTAGGACGAGATAATAGCAGATCAGTCGCACATCGAAGCCTTTGGACATTTTGTTATGGGAGTTTAATTTGGGCATAGCTTACTTAAAGGATAGTTCTTTCATTCTTTTTTCGAGGTCGGTGCGTTCGACTTTGCGGTTGAGGTAGTATTCAGCCATCAGGCTGGCGATGGGGCATGCCACGGTGGCACCGAAGCCGCCGTTTTCCACGAGGCAGAAGATGACAATCTGCGGGTCATTGGCCGGGGCGATGAGGGCGAACACGGAGTGGTCTCGTCCGTGAGGATTCTGGGCGGTGCCAGTCTTGCCGGCCACTTCAATGCCGGGAATTGCCGCCCCGCGTCCTGTACCGGAGGTCACCACCTGTTTCATCCCTTGCAACACGGTTTCGAAGTGCCGTGGTTCGATTTTGGAATAGACCTTTTCATTGAACTGGGTGTTCAGACTGTCCTTTCTTCCGATGGCTCTCACCACATGGGGACGGACGTAATAGCCTTTGTTGGCAATCACGGCCAGCATGTTGGCCATCTGAAGAGGGGTGACGGCAGCCTCACCTTGTCCAATACCCATGGACACCACGGTATTGCCATTCCAACTGTTGTTGTATTTTTTGTCGAAATATTCTGCAGTCGGAATACGCCCTTTCAGTTCATAGGGCAGATCGGTGTCAAACACTTGCAAGAAACCCATGGAGCTCATATAGTCCAGCCAAGCGGTATAGGCCTCGTCTATGTTTTTGTATTTCACACGGTTGGAGAGGATATTGTAGTAGGCGCGGCAGAAGAAGGTGTTGCAGGAGCGTTGGATGGCGGTGTAGATGTTCAGTCCGCCGCAGTTGTGGCAGTGAACTACGTGGCTGCCGATATGATAGCCTCCTCCAGAGCAGGTATAGACAGAAGAGGGCGTGATGATGTGGTCTTGGAGGGCAATCAATCCGTTGGCCAATTTGAAAGTGGAACCGGGGGGGTAGGCGGCTTGCAAAGCTCTGTTGAAGAGCGGTTTTTCCGGATCCATCACCAATTTGCCGTAGTTTTTCGGGCGGGCGGTACCCACCAACAGGTTCGGGTCATAGTTGGGGCTGGAAATCAGGCACAGGATCTCGCCGGTTTTGGGTTCAATAGCCACGATGGCGCCCCTTTTGCCGGACATCAGCTCCTCGCCATAGCGTTGCAGCTGCATGTCCAAAGTGCTCCAGATGGATGTTCCCGGGATGGCCACGATGTCTTCAGCCCCATTGTCGTAGGAACCCATCTCGCGGTTGTGTACATCCACCAGCACCTTGCGTTTGCCTTTCACCCCGCGCAATACAGATTCGTAGGCTTTCTCAATGCCGCTTTTTCCAATGTAGTCGCCCATTTTGTAATAGTTGTCGTTTTCCACGTCTTGTTCGTCAACTTCGCTGACGTATCCTAAAATATGGGCTGCAATAGGCTGCGGGTAAGATCGCAAAGTACGGTTTTGCACAAAAAAGCCAGGAAATTCCGACATTTTTTCCTGCAGATAACCGTAGTCTTCCTTGGAAATCTGCTGTTTGAAGAGTGAGGGCACACTGCCGGAATATTTGGCGGCTTTCTCGATTTTCTTCCGTACATCTTCAATTTCCAATCCTAACACCCGGCACAATTCCAAGGTGTCGAATTCACGCAACTCCTTGGGAACCACCATCAGATCGTAAGCCGCGTCGTTATAAACCAACAGTGAGTCGTTCCTGTCATAGATGAAACCGCGTGCCGGATGTATGGTGATTTCGCGAATGGCGTTTTCATTGGCTTTCCGCTTGTAGGACTTGTTCAACACTTGTATGGAGAACAAGTCGATCGTATAGAGGGCCAGCAGTATACCCAACGCGACCAATATGATATAGTATCGGTTGTTTCTATCCTGCACCATCTATTTTGAGCGATTTTTAAGGTTAAGAATGAGTGTTTTTGCCGGAAATTTCTTGTTTTCATCAATATGGATGCGCTCGATGTCATCGAGGCACTTGTTGATGTAAAGGGAAATGATTTCCTCCGTAACCTGTTTTACCTTCAAAGTGTCGAAGATGGCTTTCACCGTCTGGAATTTTGTCACTTCATCTTCGGTGGGTATGGAGAACAGGGTGTGAAGTTGCTGTGCTTGTTTTTCTGAGGCCAACTCGCAGGCTTTCAGATAGAGAAACGTCTTCTTATTGTCCTTGATGTCACTGCCAATGGTTTTTCCAAACACTTCAGAATCGGCATAGACATCCAGGAGGTCATCAGCCAGTTGGAAAGCGATGCCGAGGTGGATACCGAGGTCATAAAGGGCTTGCAGACTTTCTTCGTCGGCATTGGCAATCAGACCGCCGGATTTCAGGCAGCCGGCGAACATGGCGGCGGTTTTCATCTGGCTCATCATCAAATATTGGTCGATGGTGACGGATTCCGCGGTTTCGAAATCAAGGTCGTATTGCTGGCCTTTGCAGGTTTCCATACTGACTTGGGCGAACAATTTGGCTACGGAGAGCACAATTTCCGGACGGCAAGTCAGCTGGTAAAGTTGAAGCAGGGCAGTGACGACCAGAGCGTCACCGGAAAGTATGGCGGTATTGGTGTTCCATTTCTTATGGACGGTGGGGCGGCCGCGACGTATTTCCGCTTTGTCCATGATATCGTCATGTATCAGCGTGAAGTTGTGCAGCATCTCGTACGCGGATGCCACCTTGTTGGCTTCTTCGTTGTCTCCGTCAAACATTTCGGCGGCAAGATGCACTAGTCGCGGACGCAATCGTTTGCCAGGCAGAGCCAAAGTATAAACGATTGGATCATATAATGTTTTAGGTTCTTGACCTGAAAAAATATTCTCAAAATGTTCTTCGAAAGTGTTCACTTTTGGACTTAAAAAAAACGTGCAAAGATAACATTTCCTCGGACACGAAATTGGGAAGAAGGAAGAAAAAGTATGCCGTCGGCAGGCGGGGCAACGGGGTTCTTGAATGGAGGTCTAAAGTGTGATGATTTCGTCTATAATGCGGTCATGAGGTTCGCAAGGCACGTTGGGCAGCAATTGGAAGTCGAAACACAGACCGATCGTGTGGGTTTGTGGATGCTGGCTCAGAAAACGGTCATAATAGCCCTTTCCGCGCCCCAGCCGGTGGCCGTCTGCATCGAAAGCCATTCCTGGAACTACAATCAGGTCGAAGTCGCCGGTGTAAGGATGGTTTTGTGGTTCGGGAATATGGAAATCCCCTTCCGCAAATGTCACATTTTCAGCTAGTTCTACAGGAATGATATCATCTCCGACCACAGTTGGCAGGATAATGGTTTTCCGATGTCGCCAGGTCTCTATAAAGTCGAGAGTTTGCACTTCATCAGGGAGTGAGGCGTAAAGCATGATTTTTTCCGCCTGAAGGAAGTGTGGGTGTGTGGCCAAATGTTGCAGGATTTTCTCAGATTGGGTTTGAAGTTCTTCCTGCGAATGCTGCTTTTTAAGGGTCCGAATTTGTTGACGGAGTGTTTTCTTGTCCATTTTACATGATGTTTTCCAAACGGGTAAGCACTTCTTTGTAAGCCACTTCTATATCCCCGAGGTCCCGTCTGAACAGGTCGCAGTCCAGTCTTTCGTGGCTGTTGGAATCCCAGAAGCGGGCGGTGTCGGGAGAAATCTCGTCTATCAGCATCACGCGACCAGATGTGTCAATACCGAATTCCACTTTGAAGTCAATCAAGTCGATTTGGATTTTTTTAAACGCAGGGACTAGCAATTCGTTGATTGTCTGCAGTATATTCTGGATGTCTGATAGATTTTCCTTGCTTGCCAATCCAAGTGCTTCCACGTGGTAATGGTTGATCAGCGGGTCTCGCAGGATATCGCTTTTGAGGCAGATTTCGTAGATGGTCTGTTTGGGGACGGTACCCTCCTCTATGTCGAGACGGCGGGCCAGCGTTCCTGCAATCACGTTTCGCACGATGAACTCCAGCGGTAGGGCGGTGGCGCGTCGGCAGAGTTGTTCTGTTTCGCTCAATTGTTCCACATAGTGGGTATGGATGCCGTTTTTCTCCAGATATTGGAAAATCAACGAGGAAATCATGTTGTTCAGGGCTCCTTTGTTGGGGATGGTGGACTTCTTCACGCCATAATAGGCCGTTTCGTCATCTTTAAAGCACATGATGACATACTCCGGGCTTTCCGTCGCAAAAATCTGTTTGGATTTGCCGTTGTAAAGAAGCGATTTCCTATTCATTTTCCTTTTTTAACACAAACACTTCAAAAATAGCAAACAAGAAATAGATTACCAGAAATGCTATGGCAAATTTCACTGCATCTTCATGATTAAGAAACATATACAAAAAGAGGAAGATCAGACAGGAGAGAATTTTGATGGTGCGGGAAAGCATATAAGCGGATACGAAGCGTTTGCCGTTTTGTCCGTCGTTGTTGCGCAACACGATGTAGAGGGTGAGCAGTGTGATGACAAAGAAAAAAAGGACAATGAAGGGCAGCGCGGGAGTGGCATATTGGGGGAACAGCCATTGGAAAAGCAAGGAAAGCCCTGCAATAATGACAGAAAAGACGATTATGCGGAACGAGAACTTCCTAATGGGTATCTTTTGACTCATGTTTAGCTTTGTTTTGCGTTTTTGTCAGCGAACGAATGACAAGAAACATGGCGATAGCGATGCTTGCCAGTGAACACAAGATGGTAAACAGCGGGCTGATGTTCAGCACGTTGTCTAATTTAATACCTCCAAAAACACCCAATGCAATAACGGCTCCCATTTCAAAAGCCAAGTTGGAATAAACGGCGTATTGATGTATGGGAGAGCTTTTCGGGTTGGTTTTTGGGTCGGGCATGAATTACTTGCGTTCAGGTTGCGGCGTATTCGGTTGCGGGGTAACGCGATTGTTGCGCATTTTGCAGTTTCCGGAGAACTCCGCACCGGGTTCGATGGCAATCTTGCCGGTTTCGATATTGCCAATCAAGTTGGCGGTGGCTTTCAAGGAGAGCAGTTCCGAAACAATCAAGGATTCTGCTTTCACATTCCCTTCTATTTCAATGTTTGCGCATTTGATATTGCCTTCCACCACGCCGCTGCGTCCGATGATGATTTTAGCTTTCGATTCGATGTTGCCGCGGAGGGCGCCGTCGATCCGACAATCGGATGCGGTGATCATATTGCCCTGCAGCTGGGTTCCTTGAGCGATGACGTTCACGGCAGAACCGCCGTATTCTCGAGTATCAGTTTCTTTCATACGTTTCTGTTTTTGATTGCTATTGTTTGTTTAAGTAATTGTCTTTGAAAAACTCGGGGTAATCTTTCCGACTCTCCCGTTTGTTATAAAAAGAGGTGTAATTGTTGGCACTCATGGCATACACTTCGATGATGCCGCTTTCAATTTCCGCTTCAAACGCCTCGTTCTTCATCAGAATGTGGTAATAATCCATGGCATCGTCTTTGTTGTCGAATTTGGAGACGGTGATCATTTGCCGTTTGTTGTCAATCAGAAAACTGCTTACCGTCAGTTTTTTCAGACTAAAGTACGAGTTGTTGAAGACGGAAAGTTCCTGTTTGGCGGTTTGAAGGGGCATTTCCGCCGTTTTCACCAGCAATACCACGTAGTGCTGGTCATTGGCGTTGAATTCGAAAACACTTTCTTTTTTCGGGGTTGGGATGACATCCTGCAGGATTTCCTCTTTATTTTCCAATTTCTCAACGCCAAGGCTTTTCTGAATCTGTTCAGGCGTGAAGTTGGACAGGTAGAAGCGGGCGAGGTCTGCCACAGGTTGTTTTCCGTAGTTGGTCACGATTTTGGTCAGTCCGACAATAAGGGTGTCTTGGTTATAGACTTGTCCGGCAGCCACGGCGCGCAGGTATGCGTATTGGGATTTTAGCGTGATATCCGTGCAATTCGGGATAGCTTCGTCGGCGGAAGCCACCACTGTGCTCCATCGTTTGTTCTGGAAATCCTCGTATGTTTGCGCGTATTGGGTTTCCAACACTTTCTCTTTGGCTGCCAGCTTGTTATAGTAATCTGGATCTTGAATCAGTTTGGCGTAGTCGGTTTCCGGATATTGAGTCAGCAAGATGTTCTTAAAGGATTCCGCTTGGGGATCGCCGGTATTATGGTAAAGGGTATAGAGCATAAAGATGGCGGGCAATGCATATTCGCTTTTCGGGTAGCGCTGGAGCAGGGATTCGAAAGAGGCGCAGGCCCGTTTGGTGTCATTCAACAGGTCTTGGTACATGAATCCAGTCTCATATAAGTCTTTGGCTATTATAGCGTTGGCAGTGTCTTTGGCGCCAGGGGTCAACGGAAGGTCTTGCAGGTAGTAAGCTTCTTTCGTGGGGTCGGTTTCGCGGGTGGCAATCGGGTTGCCGTCCTCATCGTATTCTACGGTGTCTTTGGCCAAAGAAGGGTCGTTCATCAAGGCCATGTCATCGAATGAAATCTGTGTCTTGTTGCTGATGAACCAGTTGTCTTCCAGTTTTCGGTTGCCGAACCGGCGGTAGAAATCCTGTTGGCCGGCGGTCACCAGTGACTGGTTGTAGAAGTACCATTTGCCGTTGGAGCTGTTCATGTTGTTGTTGATGTTCGTGTAGGAGGCGGCGTTTTGCATGGCCAGCATGCGTTCGGCCTCTTCCGCGGCCGCTTTCCGTTCCGCTTCGGTGTAGTCGGCAATCATTTTTCTTACCCAGGCATTCCGTTGGGCTTCCGGCAGGTTTGCGATGCGCAACAAGCTGTCTTGCAGGTCTATTTCATCAAGTTTGTCGACCAAGTCTTTTAACACGTTGGTTTTTTTCTGGATTTGCTCGTAGTTCGGGTAGTTTTTCGGGATGGACATCATGGCGGTGTCATAGTAGTGCTGGGCTTCGCGATAGTCGTTCTGCTCAAAGTAGAGGTCGGCCAACGCGATGGAGGAGAACGTTTTTTGGTAGTTGTTCTCCGTGGAGGCAGCCACGGATTTTGCCAGATAGTCTATGCGAAGATCCTGGTCTTCATCGATGCGGGCGATTTCAGAGAGGGCGTAATAGATCTGGTCACGGTAGTTTTCGTTCTTCTTGTCATCCAGCATCTTGTTGAGTTGTTTGGTGATGGCGTTGCGGTTGGATTCGGAGCCATCGTAGTTGGCGGCAAGGTGCATCTGGGCGCAGAATGTCATCTCATAATTGTCGGATTTCTTGATGACAGCTTTGAAGTTTTTTTGGGCCTCCGCCTGTTGTCCGAGGTTTTCGTAAAGTTCGCCGAGAATAAGCTGCAAACGAGTGCGGAATTCTTTTTTCGGTTTGTTGTCCAGGGCATTGCCGATATAGTCGATGGCTTCCTGCACATCGCCGTCGGGGGCGGTGAGATGGTATTCGGCTTTGGCAGCGTTGAAGAGCACGGCAAATTTCTTCTTGTTCTTGTTTTCGTTCATGTAGCGGATGGTTTCCAGCAGTTCATCGGCACTGGAATAATATCCTTGGCGTATTTGGGCGCGGGCAAGCAGCACTTCGGCTTCGTTGCGGATATTGGACTTCGGGTAAGTGTGTGCGATATAGTTCAGCACGCGCTGTGCTTGCACGTAATCCTGCTTGTAGAAATAGGATTTGGCCATCAGGAAATAGGCATCGTCAATGGTTTTGACGTATTCCTTGCCCTTTATCAGCATTGAATGTTTGTGGATGGCCTTCGAGGATTTCTCGATGGTGCGGTCCAAATGGGACAGGCAAGGTCCGAGCTCGGATTTGTCGGGATAGTTGTAAATCGGCAACGTGGCAGTGTAATTGTCCTTGGAGAGTTTGGCGTAAGCCTTTTCCGCTTCCTTCATCGCCTGGTTGCCGTTCCAATAGACATTGTATTTGCATGTCACATTATGAAACACACGGTTCGGAAGGGTATTTTTGGAGGTAGAACATCCCGTCAGTACTGCTATGATCAGCAGACTGATACTAACTTTGGTGAATATTTTTGTTTTCTTCTTCAACGATTTGTTCTTTATAGTGAAACGTGATTAACGTGGAAACAGTTTTTTTATTTTGTTTTGTTCGCAAAATATTCATCCAGGAGATGTTGCACATACTTGCCGAAGACATCGAACTCGATGTTGACCACGGAGCCGGGTTTCAGGTTGTGGAAGTTGGTGACTTTGTAGGTGTAAGGAATGATGGCCACGGAGAAGTGACCTTTTTCGGAATCCACCACCGTCAAGCTGACACCGTTGACGGAGATGGAACCTTTGGGAACAGTGAAGTTGTTCTTCTCGGGATCGTAGGTGAAATAGAAACGCCAGCTGCCGTTTTCATCCACCACTTTCTCGCAGACAGCTGTCTGGTCAACGTGACCTTGCACGATGTGACCGTCGAAGCGGCCGTCCATGCGCATACTGCGCTCAAGGTTGACCTCGTCGCCCACTTTCCATGTGCCGAGATTGGTCTTCAGCATCGTCTCTTCCATGGCCGTGACCACATACTGTTTCTTTTCCTTGTCCAGTTTCACGATGGTGAGACAGCAGCCGTCGTGCGCCATACTTTGGTCAATATTCAACTCGTCCGCGAAGTCCACTTCCAACGTGAAGTCGAAATTGGTTCTATCTTGTTCAATCTTAACGATTTTCCCTGTTTTCTCTATAATTCCAGTAAACATTCTTATCCAAAATTAAAACTTGCAAAGATACATTTTTTTTTCACGTAAGAAAGTTCTTGAAAAAGACAGTCCAAGGAGGAGACTTAAACGCCTTATAATCAGTTTGTTTCAACTGGACTATACTCATTTCCGTCTTCAAGGATGCGCGGACGGGTTGAGTTGAAATCTTGGTTGATGAAACTTCTGGTTTTGTCGAAGCAAGGGAGGGCGATACCGCAGAGGTCTATAATGGTGTGAAAAAGGTCGTCGATCATATAGGGTGTATGCAACTGGCTCGTAACAGGGTAGTTATGTGCATCAAGGTACTCCTTCTGCGAGGGCGACAGCCACAGGATAAACGGGATTTCCACATTGGCGCGGGGTATTCTGTCTGAGTAGTTGTGCCCACAATAGTCGCCTTCGTCGTAAACATTCTCGCCGTGATCGGAGAAATAGAGGGCCGAAACCCGTACCTCCGGATGTAACAGACTGTAGGCCTTCAACATAGAGAAAACACTATCGACAATGAAATCGTTGTAATATACCGCATTATCGTAGGTGTTAATGTTTCGGGTGCGTTTGTCGCCTTTGTCCTCGAAAAGAGCGAAGTCGTTGGGATACCGTTTGTTGTATTGAGTGTGGCAACCTAAAAGATGAAGGAAAACAACCTTGTGCTTTGCTGTATCGGAAATGGCGGATTGAAGAGGAACGAAAAGCTGCTGGTCGTAAGACGCCGTCTGGGTGCTCTCCATCGATGAACTGGAGGTGACGTTGACGAAGGTTTTCACGTCCGCATTCTGCACCAAGTTGGTCACGCCGTTCTCCCAAAGTCCGATAGGCGCCTGATTCGAAATCCAGTACGACTGGTACGGAGTCGAATGCAACACATCGAAAATATGGATGCAGCTGTCAAGCGGACGATGATGCTCCATGTTGTTCTCTGTCAGGAAGTTCATCACAGAGTACAAGGTGTTGGAATTGGCGCTCACCACATTGTCGAACACCAGGATGTCCTGTCTTGCCTTCAGACGGGGCGTGGTTTCGCGTCCATATCCGTACAGGGACATGTGGTTGCGATTACACGACTCGCCAACGACGATTACGACGAGTGTGGGATCATCGGTTGCGAGTTCAGCATCAAGTTGGAAAAGTTCTCGACTCTCCAATTTGTTGTACTCCTCCGATTCCTTAATGAACGAGATCACAGCACATTCCACGTCAGGTACTGCGCTTCGGAGAAAACGTTTGTGGATGATATTGTCAGCGAAATAAATGGCCACAAACAACCACAACGCAGACCACACGATAATTTCGCCTTTCGACCGGAACGAGAGTTGCGGAATACGCTTTAACACGATGATAAACAACGCGATATAAGGGATAAACAGCAATAACAAAGGCGTCATTTTGATGGCCATGAATTCCGACGCTTCGTTGAAGTTGGTGTTCAGAAAGACAAAGATGGAAGAGGCATTCAACGGGCATTTGAGCACGATCCAGTGGAAAAGGTTGACGAATCCGTCCGCGAACAGCAGACTCGCGGCAGTGATGTACAGCCATTTTTTTTGCGTAAGGACGTATGGAATCAGCAGCACCACCATCCAAATCAGCAGCAAAAACATGCTCCTGAACTTGAAGACATCGTAGTTGAGCAGCATCCCGATGGTGGGTGTAAAGAGCACCAAAACAATGAGCCAAAGAAGGTTCAGGGCATTCTTTATTTTCAGGCCATTATCCATCGTTTGTTATCCTTCGATACAATAAGAAAATGCTGATACATAGAAATCAGTGCGCCTCCAGCCAGTTGCTGCCGCTATTGATGTTCACGTCCAACGGCACCGACAGCTGCATGGCGCCCGACATGTGCTCGCGCACGAGGGTTGAGAGGGCTTCCAACTCGTCGGGACAGGTGTCGAAGATGAGCTCGTCGTGGACTTGCAGAATCATCTTGCTGCGCATATTCCGCTCGTTCATAGCTTGATAGATGCGCACCATGGCGATCTTGATGAGGTCGGCGGCGGTGCCTTGGATGGGCGCGTTGATGGCGTTGCGCTCGGCGGCGGCCCGCAAGACGCCATTCTTCGCATTGATGTCGCGGATGTTGCGGCGGCGACCCATGAGCGTCTCCACGTATTCGTGCTCGCGAGCGAAATCCAGCGTGTCGTTCAGATAATCCGAGATTTTCGGGAAACTGCGGAAATAGTCGGTGATGAGCTGCTTGGCCTCGGCTTGCGGAATTTGCAGACGGTCGGCGAGACCGAAGGCGGAGATGCCGTATAGAATCCCGAAGTTGACGGTCTTGGCGGCGCGGCGCATATCGGCGGTAACCTCCTCTTTGTCAACGCCGTAGATGTGAGCGGCCATTGTCGCGTGGATGTCCTCGTTGTTGCGGAAGGTCTCGATCATGCGCTCGTCCTGACACACGTGTGCGACGATGCGGAGCTCGATCTGCGAGTAGTCGGCGGCGAGCAGCACGTTGCCGTCGGAGGGTACGAACGCCTTGCGGATGTCGCGGCCGCGCTCGGTGCGCACGGGGATGTTCTGCAGGTTCGGGTTGAGGGAGCTGAGCCGACCCGTGGCCGTAATCGTCTGGGTGAACGTGGAATGGATGCGCCCCGTCTTCGGGTTAATGAGCTGCGGCAGCGCATCGATGTAGGTGGATTTCAGCTTCGACAGCTTGCGCCACTCTAAAATCAGCGGCACTATCGGATGCTTGTAGGCCATCTTCTTGAGCACTTCCTCACCGGTCTGGTACTGCTTGCTCTTGGTGAGCCGGGCATTCTTCACGAGGTTCATCTTCTCGAAGAGAATCTCCCCTAACTGCTTGGGCGACCCGATGTTGAAAGTCTCGCCGGCGTATTCGTAAATCTGCTGCTCGATGGCGGCAATCTCGGCGTTCATGGTGTCGGAGTTCTGCTGCAAGGTGTCCACATCGACTTTCACGCCAGTGTATTCCATGTCGGCGAGAACCGGCACGAGGGGCATTTCCATCTGCGTGAACAAATCCGACAATTTGTTCTCTTTCAGTTCCTTATCCAACAAAGGATAGAGCTTTTGCAGTAACAGAATCTGTTCGTTCTCGGGTGCGGGAGACGATTTTCCAGTCTCCGCCAACTCGCAGTCGAAATAGCTGAGGGCGAGGTCGTTGAGTTGGTGTTTGCGCTCGGGTTGCAGTAGGTAGTGGGCGATTTGCACGTCCCAGAAGGTGCATTTCGGCTCCACGCGGAACGACCGGAGGTATTTGTAGGTGTTTTTGCAGTCGTGCATGACCACGGTGCGTGGTTCCCCGAAGATCAGCTTTATAAACTCTTGATAGTGACGATGTTCGTTTTCGACCCAATGGCAGTAAGTGGTGGTTTCGTCGAAGGCGAAGGCGAATCCGGCAATGCGTTCTTGTTGGAAAATCCACGTAAAGAAGATTATTTCGCTTCGCTCAATTTTAGATCTCCGCGGATCGCGCGAATCTGCACGTATTATATCTTCTGGCGAAGATATTTCCATGATTTTGGGAAGTTCGAAGACGGTTTTAGGAAGTTGAGGTTCCTCGTTATTTTGCGGGGTGGCTTCTTCGATAGGGGAGAAGAGGTCGGGGGCTGCTTGGGGTTGTGGCATCTGCAGAGACAAATCCGTGAAGATGCGTTTGGTGAGGGCCTTGAACTCCAGTTCGTCGAAGATGGCTTTGAGTTTTTGCGGGTCAGGACCGTTGTAGGCCATCTGGTCGAAGTCGTACTCCATCGGGATGTCTATCATGATGGTAGCCAGCTCTTTGGAGAGGAAGGCCTGCTCCTTGTACTGGTTCATGAGGGTGCGGGTCTTCTCGTTGTCCTTGTCGAAGTTGCGGGCGTACATCTCCTCGATGCTGCCGTAGTTGGCGAGCAGTTTTTGGGCGCGCACCTGTCCGATGCCGGGCACGCCGGGGATGTTGTCGGAGGCATCGCCCCAGAGACCGAGCATATCGATCAGCTGCTCAGGCCGTTCGATCTTGTACTTTTCGCAGATCTCCGCCACACCGAGGATTTCTGCCGGTTGTCCGAACTTGCCGGGCTTGTACATGCGGATGTGGTCGGAAACGAGCTGCCCGTAATCCTTGTCGGAGGTGAGCATCAGCACCTCAAAACCCTCTATTTCAGCATGTTTTGCCAACGAACCGACCAAGTCATCCGCTTCATAGCCGTCGATGCCGACCATCGTGATCTGGAAGGCGTCGAGGATGCGTTTGATGTAAGGGATGGATGTTACGATGTCGTCGGGCGTGGCCTCGCGGTTCTCCTTGTAGTGTTCGTACTCGACGTGCCGGAAGGTGGGCGCGCCGGTGTCGAAGGCCACCGCCACGTGGGTGGGTTTCTCGTTCTTGAGCACCTCGTACAGCGAGTTGGTGAAGCCGAGCATCGCGGAGGTGTTCAGCCCCTTGGTGGTGAATCGCGGACTCTTGATCATCGCGTAGTACGCTCTGAAAATCAAGCCCATAGCATCTATCAGGAGGATTTTTTTCGTCATTGCCTTTGGGGTTTTTTAAGGAGGGCAAAAGTACGAAAAAATGAGACGTGAGACGTATGACTTGTGACTTATGATTTGAGACGTAAGACTTGGGACTTGAGACTTGGGACTTGAGACTTAAGACTTTGGAGAGGAATGGGGGGGGAGGCAATGGGGTCTCATTTTTCGTGGCATTCGAAAGATAAATACATTTGAATGCCATATTCCGGTATATATTGTCCAATGGTATCCCTTGAGTTCCAGAAGGAACATTCCATAGCGGATTCCCTTTCGTAAAGAACAGAATTATCATAGATAGGGTAAGGGACACTGTCATGCAATGCCGTGTCGATAATGTCATAATAACTATTATCCATGCAGTAGCATGTTCTGATTTTTCCGCATCCCGCCGCCATTATCGCTGTAATGACTAATAATATGCAAATTGTTACATTCTTCATCATTTTTAATTCTTAATTCATCATTCTTAATTTAAAACGCGTATCCGATGCCCGCCGAGGCAAACCCCTTGATGCCGACGCCAAGCTCGAAGGAACCGAAGAGGTGGTCGCCCCCGGCCCGTACTCCGAAAGCCGTGATTTGGAAGGACGGGGTCACTTTGCTGCTTTTTTCCCAACGGAAATCCCAAAATTTCCCCATATACAATTCCTTCCCCAAAAACAGGGTCGTGCCGGCAGCAACGGCCGAATAAAGGGTCACGTGCGGACGGTTAAAGTAGGAAAACCGCAGTTCGGGCATCACGGTGAGGCAATTCATCCTCCGTTGAGTGTAAACGGCGTCTGTGTGAAACGGATAGTCCGTGTGGTCTTTGTAGTAGGCGTAATTCACCATGGCGCCGACCCAAAACCACTTGCTCAACCGATAATGGTAGTTGAACGAGAAAACAGGGGTGGTGCGGAACGCAAAGCCCAATCCGTCATCTGGATTAATTTCGTATCCTGCTTGACCGTAATCGAGGAGTTTGTGCAAGTGCATCCTGATGAAGAGTCCAAACGGATCACTGACTTCGAAACGGACTTCATGGCGGTGGTGCATCCCGTCGAAAGTGCTCCAGTGCGGTTGCGCTTGCATCCGCTTCCGATGCTTGTCGAAGCTTTGGATGTATGCGATTTGGAAATAGAGGTGGTTGTTACGTTGGCGTGTTTCGGTGGGCTCATCTTGGCCGGGAGTCGAAATCCAACCTACACTCTCGTTCGCTGTGGCGAAGTTCAGCCCGGCAGTGAAGCGCAAGTAATCGTTGTTGTGTAACCGATAGTAGATTCCCGCATCGAGCATGATGTCCGCGTATGGGATATTCCTTTCATAAATACCCTCTGTGCGTGTACCCGTCTCTGGATCCATTCCGTAACCCCAATACCCGTCGTTTCTGTCGAATCCTTCTAAAAAAGTCCGCGCGGGCACGCGAAGGCGGACGCCAGCATTAGCCGTAAACAACACTTTTTCACTCACCGGATAGTGGAATTCAAATTTCACAGGCGCGGAGAAACGGAAGAAACGTCCTGCAGTGGTCCCGAAGTTCAACGCCGCCGAAATCCCGAAAAAGTCGTCGAAATGGTAGGAACACTCCACCCCGACATGAAAGCCGGAATGCGGGATTCCCCATGCTTGCCAATCCGCACCGAAATCCCTTTTCATGGCAGGTTCTATCAAGTCATACTGGATAGTGTAGCCGAGGTGGAAACCGTTTATAGGATTGTCGAAAAGGTGGGTTTTATGCTTTTTTGGGGAATCATGCGGCTTCCCTGCCGCATTGCTGTCCGTCTGTGCCGGCGACATCGCGTTGAGTCCTAAGATGATCAGTCCGGCCAATCCGTATTTCTTGATGCTGTCCATACTTGAAAATGTTTGCTGTTCATCTTTAAAGACGCGGTTTTCCCAAAAAGTTACGGTCTGTTGCAGCAGCTTTTCCTTCAAAGAGTCCGTAAGCGACAGATTGTCAACATATTCCGAACTATAGAAGAGCCGCTCGAACTCTTCGCTGCGGAGGTAGTCAGCGATGTTCAGGGTGTCGTGGACGCGCACGGTGTCATACACGGTGACGGTGTCGTAGGTCACGGTTTCGCGTTCCACATACACGGTGTCGCGGTGCTGGGCCGAGAGTGTCCCTATGAGGACGAAAAACAGGAGGGTGAAGGAAAGGTCTCTAATCATGGTGCTGCATAAGGAAAATGGTGTCGGTGACGGTGATGGTGTCGTGCAGGACGACGGTGCGGGTGACGGGAATCTCGCGGGTGATGACCACCGGTTCAGGTTGTAGAGACGTGCCATGGCGCGTCTCTACGGGAGCGGAGACGTTTTCCGCAATCGAGGTATCCGCAATCGGGGTTTGTTCTGGTTCCGCTGGTTGTAGAGACGTTTCAGGAAACGTCTCTACAGGGGACGACGCATTTTCGTTCGGTGTGTTCCGTACCATCTGCCACACGCAAATTCCTCCCGCGATGGCGGTTGCGGCAGCAATCACGGCGGCGGTCTTGTGGGTGGCAAGGGTTATTCCCGCACTGGCGGGCGAGGCGGCGACGGCGGAGCGGATTTCCGATTCCGACAACCGGTGTGCGGGCGACATCCGCAGCTGCGACAGCTCGGAACGATAGAGCCGGTCGAGGTGGTGGGCGGAATTTCGTTTCATCATGAATAGAAGTGCAATCATAAGCAGTCCTTTCTTTTTGGATTCTTTTTCTTGGGCTTTGGCGGTGAGCAGCTGCTGTAGGCGCGTTCGGGCACGGAGGAACAGCTGCTTGGAGTTGGTGACGGAGATATCCATCAGGTCGGCAATTTGCTGGTGCGAAACGCGGTCGATGGCGTGGAGGTTGAAGACCAAGCGTTGTCGTTCAGAGAGTTGCTGGATGGTTTCCAACAGTTCCTCCTTCGTGAAGTCGGGTTGTTCGACAAGTTCCTCTTCGCAGTCGGGCAGGTCGGCGGTCAGTTCCTCCTCCAACGCCACGGTTTCCGGTCGTGTGCGCAGGTAGGAGATGCATCGGTTGACTGTGATGCGGGTCAGCCATGCGTCGAAGGAGTCCATCACGCGGCAGGTGTCGGCCCGCTCGATCGCCTTCAAAAACGCCTCGTGCGCCAGATCCTCCGCCGTCTGCTGCTCCCCGACATATCGGTAGCAAAGCCCCACCAACCGATCGATGTGCTGCTCATACTTCCGTGACCAAAACTTCACTTTGTCCATTTTTTTGCTATTAGCTATTAGCTGTTGGCTGTTGGCATCAACAAATCACTATTCACACACTATATTGCTTAATTCCTCTATTCAAATATGACGCAAAAATACAAAAAGGTTACGGTGCAGTGAAAAAATTTCTTATCATTTTGTAACATAATGAGTATTTTATAATCCGCCTATTTGCATTGTTGTTTTCATAAATGGGCGGATTATAAAATTATATTCCGCCTATTTATATAAAAAATATGTCTTTTAGGCGGATTATAAAGCTACTATATGGCAGTATGACCTCTTCCACGAAAGCTAACAGCTAACAGCCAAAAGCTAAGGGCTGATATTGGCCCTTTTTCGTACTTTTGCGTCATCATTGTAAAAGAGCGAAAAATGCAGGCGAAACAGTTTTGGACGAAGGCGTACCAGCGGAACATCGCAAAGATGGTCGGGATGTGCTGCCGCTATGTGGGCGACCGCGCGGTGGCCGAGGACCTCGCGCACGAGGCGTTCCTCAAGGCCATCGAGAAGTCCGGAAGCTATCGTCGCCTCGGCAGTTTCGACGGTTGGCTGATGCGCATCAACCTCAACACCACGATGGATTACCTGCGGCGGCAACCGCAATTTCTGTCGATGGATGACGACACCGCATCCGATGTTGTAGAGACGTTTCATGAAACGTCTCTACCGACTGGCACCGATGAAACGTGCATCACCGAATCTGACCTCACCGAATCCGAAATCCTCGATGCCATCTGCGCCCTGCCCGACAAACAACGGACCGTTTTCAACCTGTATGTTTTTGAGAACCAATCTCATGCGAAAATCGCGGAGTCATTGCAAATCGGGGTGCGCAGTTCCAAACGATACCTCTCGGAGGCGCGGGCGCAGCTGCAAATCGCCCTGAACAACCTTGTCCGCCACAAAAAATCTGGACTTATGATACTGCTCCCCTTTCTTCCCTGGAAATCGCACGCTATCGACCGTCTCTGCCGTGCGAAGCTGAAACATCTGGCGTTGTCGCCTGCCACGCCGTCGCCCTTGTCCGCCGTCAACTGGACCTCCGCGCCCAAGCCGGGCGTCTGGATGGCCGTCACCGCCGCCAAAGCCCCCGCCATAGCCACGGGCGTGGTCGCCACCGCCGTGACAGGCTCCGTCATTGCATGGCAGGCGCAACCCGCACCCACACCCGCTGACCCGACCCCGCAAGAGACGGCGGTAACCACGTGTGTTGCAATCGATTCCGATTCCACGCATGTAAACAACGATACCGCCGTCGTAGTCGTAGGGACGCGATTCATCGCGTCCGCCATTCC
>R25__coassemble_184_pt1 | contig 40470 bp, 26 predicted proteins | sample R25__metabat2_low_PE_038 | metagenome-assembled genome bin R25
GCGTTTTATCGGTTCGTGTACTTCCATTGTTTGGCGGTTTTTCCCTATGGTTCACTTCGTTCACCATAGGTTAACAAAGGGAGGGCTTTCAGCCCTTTTTGGACTTGGGGTTTGTCTGTTGGATAGTCTGCTTTTGTATTTTCGTTCTTCGTTTGTATCTTGCCGGTTTTATATATGGTTCTTCGGATGTTTCATCGTCATTCATCGTGTCATCGCATCATCGCAATCCCTTTACGACGGGTTTGGCCGCCACATATTCTTTCAGATAGAATGGTTCGAAATAGGCAACATCCTCAAACTCTTGCTTTTGCCACTTTCTGAGGGCAGCGGGAAGCATGTTTTTGGCGGAAATGGGGGCATCCATGAATTTGGCGTTGGGGAAAGCGGTAAGGATTTCTTTACATTTGGGCATCCCGTTACCGCAAAACAGCACGTTTTCCTTCGAAAGAAGTTCTGCGAAGGTGTTTTCATCCACAATTTTGGAGGAAATCTCTTCTAATGACTGCATGTTGAAGTCGTAGCGGGTGGTGAAGACCTCCATGCGGCGGGCATCGATCATCGGGACGATTTGCGCAGTTTCCGTTGAGGTCCCAGACCATAACGTTTTGGCGCCTTGCGCGATGCTTTCCAACGTACTGATAGCCATCACGGGGATGCCGGCGGTGTAGGCGATGCCTTTCGCCGTGGAGACTCCGATGCGCAGCCCTGTATAGGAGCCGGGTCCGATGCTCACAGCCACACCGTTGATTTCCTTCATGACTATTCCTGCTTGCTTCAGCACTTCGTCCACAAAAGGCAGCAGGTGCTTGGCGTGGTTGTTGCCACCGGCCTCCTCTTTCATACCGATAATTTCTGTGCCTTTCGACAGGGCCACAGAACACACGTCCGTGGCAGTTTCAATATATAATATTGTCGGGTTCATCATATTCATCTCTCATTCATCATTATTCATCGCCCAATCCCCTTATAGATAAGTTCATGCACCTTCAGCCGTATTCCGCTCTTGGACAGATTGTTGGGTTCTGCGTTGGGGCAGACGCGGTTGGAGAGGAACACGAAAATGAGCTCCTCTTTAGGGTCGCACCAGACTACTGTGCCCGTAAATCCCTGGTGGCCAAAAATGTGAGTGTCAGCTTGTGCGGGAACAATGGATGAGGTTCCCGTAGCTTTCGGGGTGTGGAAACCGAGACCCCGTACCTGACAATTATGCAACGGGTGCATTCTGATGAATTCCTCAATTGTGGCTTCCGACAAGTAACGCTGTGCGTTGAAAACACCATCGTTCTGAATCATCAGGAAAATGGCGGCGAGTTCCTCCGCTGTGGTGAACAGACCGGCATTTCCGGCATTTCCGTTCATCAAAGCTGCCGTTTGGTCGTGTACATACCCGTGAACCAGCTGTTTGCGGAAAAGGTTGTCCTCTTCCGTCGGAGCGATTTCATTACGTGGAAAACCATGCGACAACGGACGGAACGTTGTGTGCGAAAGACCCATCGGCTGGTAGAAATTCTCCGCCAAAAATTCTTCCATCGGTTGCATGGTGATGGTTTCCACCATGTCTTTCAGCAGGAAAAAGTTCAGATCGCTGTATTCGTACTTCTTCTCTTTCAACTTGCAATGGGCGATTTTGTATCGGATGGTGTCGGGGTAGTCTTTGCGCAGATAGAGGTGATCGGCCACCTGAATGTTGAAATGTTCGGTCTTGTAAGCCCGCAAATACCGTTCGTTGCCCATGATGGATTTGTAAAAAGGGATAAATGACGGCATTCCGGAGGTATGGGTCAACAACTCTTCCAATGTAAGACTGGCTTTGTCGGTGCCGGCCAGATAGGGCAGGTATTTGCCAATCTTGTCCGAAAGCTGAATCTCGTGGTTGTCATACAACTTCATGACTGCTAGTGTGGTAGCGGCCACTTTTGTAACGGAAGCCACGTCATATAGGGTTTGATGGGTCACCTTGTCCTGCCGGTTGTAGTCCAGATAGCCGAAAACCTTCTGATAGACGGGTTGTCCGTGATGGAGAGCGATTACCGCACAACCCGGATAGATGCGGTTGTTAATGCCATCTTGGAGGATTTTGTCAATCTCCCGGGTGATATTGTCGGGTAAAGCCGAGATATTATCGGAGGATTTTGAAGGCAGGATGCCGCTTCCCGCAGGGTAACCGTTGATGCTGACCGGCAAAGTGCCTTCAAAGGCAATCTGTCCGAAACAGGCCTTCATAGCTGCTGCCACGGTGGTAGGGGAGAATTGGTAGGCACCGATTACCGCACGATAGTCGCTCAACGAGTCGAAAGCGTTGAGGGCGTAGGGGTTGCCGAGATGCAGCAGGATGACAGATTTCTCCTTGGCAAGACGGTTGAGCAGGCGTATGGACGACATATCGATGCCGTAGTTGGAGCCGCCCAGCTGGTTGGAGCCGCCAAACGCCACAATAATCTGGTTGTAAGGAGCCAGCTTCGCCAAAATTGTCGATTGGTCTTTGGCAGCCACCTTTTTGTCGATATAGTAGAAAGGAATGTGCCGTTCTCCCACGATTTGCTCATATTCGTTTTTGTAAGCTTTCCGGTCCACACACAAAAACGCCGTGTTGTCAGCATTTTTGGCATTCAACGGGAGAATGTTGTCATCGTTTTTCAAGAGTGTGAGGGCTTTTTCCTCCAATTGGCGGTTAATCCAGACCGCTTCGGAACGGTTCAGTTTTTCCGGTATGGCCGAGATGTTGGCGGGCGACTGTTTTGTAATTCCGTGACTTTCCTTGAATTGGAGAACCCGCAGGCATCGTTCGTTGATGAGCTCTTCTGGAATAACATCCTGTTCCACAGCTCGTTTGATGGCCGCGATGACGGTATCGGTTTCACCAGGTAGCAGCAGGATATCGGCACCGGCGAGCAGGGCGCGAATTTCCACATCCCCTTCGAAACGGTTTTGGTTGCGAACTCCCTTCATCTCCATTCCATCGGTGATAATCAGCCCATTATAGCCCAATTCTTTTTTAAGAAGCTGAGAAACAATGGGATAGGAGAGTGATGAGACGGAGTTGGGTTCTGGATCGAGAGCCGGGATATTGAGATGCCCGACCATCACCATGTCGGGGTTTTCGTTGATAAGTTGACGATAGGGGTAAAGCTCCATTTCATCGAGGTCGATACGGCTTTTGCGGATGACGGGCAGCCCGAGGTGCGAGTCGGTCTCTGTGTCTCCGTGGCCGGGGAAGTGCTTGATGGAGGTGACGATGCCGCCGTCCTGCATCCCGTGCATGTAAAGGGCGGCTTTGCGGCACACCTTGTCACGGTTTTCACCGAAGGAACGGCTGTTAATCACGGGGTTGCGGCTGTTGTTGTTGATGTCGATACAAGGGGCGAAGTTGAGGTTGATGCCCACGGCTTTGCACTGTTCGGCAATTTCGCGCCCCATTTGGTAGATGAGCGAGTCGTTTTCTTCCGATAGTGAGCCGAGAGTCATCTGCCGAGGGAAAGCCACGCAGCTGTCGAGGCGCATGGCCGGACCCCACTCGCCGTCAATGGCCACGAACATCGGGATTTTGCTCACCGCTTGTATCCGGTTTGTGAGAAGAGCCTCTTTCTTAGGTGTTCCCTTGAAAAAGCAGACACCGCCGGGCTGTATGCGCCTCACCTTCTCCACCAATTCGCGATTGTATTTTTCGTCTTCCGTGGAGCTCACGCGGATGATGATCAGCTGGGCGATTTTTTCCTCAAGGGTCATTCCGTCCAGAAGTTGGAAATTCCGGCCGGGCCGCTGCACTCCGGAAGAAATCATCAGGATGAGCAGGGCGAAAAGGATGGTACTATATCGAAAGAAGCTTTTCATACACAGGTTTAATGGAATCGGCAAAAATACGAATAATATTGAAGCCGTTGAATAATATTTTTCCTTGAATATTGCAAAGATTACAGGAATCTTTTTCTACGCAAATCTGCGCGTTCTGCGGGAGAATCGCAATTACCGCCTTCTCGCGCTCACAATCCTTCCGATGTACTGGTGGTGGATGCCGGCGGGGAAGTTCTCGTAGCGTTGGCGTGGGATCTCTTCGAAACCTCTCGGGTCGAACGCGTCGCGGTAGATGACCTCGCACTCATATACCTCGCGTGCTTCCAGGTAGTACGGCGCACCGTGCTCGGTGTAAGCCACATGCAGGCCTAATGCCTCGTCCTTGTTGCCGTCACGGCCGCTGTGCGTGCCCATGTACTCAAGCACATCTTTGCGGTCCTCGTCGAAAACCATGACGGTAAAGTACTGGTAGCGTTCCATGAACTCGAAGGTATAGCGGGTGGGTGCCACATAGACAGTGATGGTACCGATATCGTGCTTCCACACGTTGCCCATTGCACCCCAGCCGATGGTCATGGCGTTGTGGCGGCGCACGTCACCGGAGGCCAACAACAGACCGTTCCCCTTGAACCACGTGAACGGGTTGAGGTTCGGTGATTGGGTGTAGTCAAATTCCACGAAATCAGACTCTTGAATCGGACGAGCTACCGTTTCGGGTTGTTTTCCGCCATAGACGTTGTAGGAGATGTTTTCGGGATTCCATTTGTCTTTGGGAGTGTTCTTACCGGCGGGGTAGCCGATGACAATAGTGTTGAGTGGGATGAGGTTTTCGGGCAGTTTCAGGATGGCGGAGACATCCTTGCAGCGATTCTGGTCGGGGAAGGTGCCGGTCCACACAGCGCCGAGTCCCATGGCGTTGGCGGCCAGGAGGATGTTCTCGGTGGCGGCAGAGCAGTCCTGCACCCAGAACATGCGGGCTTCACCATCAAGCGCCTTCTTCATGTCGCCACACACCACGATGGCGAGGGGTGCGTGCGCGGCCATGCCTGCATAGGGGTTGGCCTTGGCCAGCTCTTTCAGCTGTGCCCTGTCGGTGACCACCACGAAGTGCCACGGCTGCTTGTTCACCGCGGAAGGAGCCGCCATGCCCGCACGGAGCAGCTGCTCGATCTGCGCCGCATCCACGGGCTTGTGAAGGTAGCTTCGCACGGAGGTGCGCGTCGCGATATTCTCCAACGCAGCATTTTTGTAACTGTCTGTTTTTTGAGCATTTGCTATGTTTTCAGAAGAAAACACCATCGTTAAAATCAACATGGACATCGTTAAAATTTTTCTAGATTTCATATTTTTCTTTTTTTGAAAAGGCAAAAGTACAAAAAAACAACATCGGAATATGGAATATTGTTGTATTTTTGCGCATTAAAAAAGAAAGTGTCTGATTTGATGAAGTTAACGTTATGACAAATCCTGAAAAGCACGGATTGAATATTGCGGTGGTGCTGGCGGGCGGTTCCGGACAGCGATTCGGGGCGGCGATTCCCAAGCAGTTCCTTCCTTTGGCAGGCCGCACCGTTATCGAATATAGCGTAGAGGCCTTTGAACATTGCGAGGAAATTGACGAGATTGCCGTCGTCATGCATCCCGACTATCTTGCTCAGATGCAGGCGATTATCGACAAAAATGGATGGAAAAAGGTGAAGAAGTTATTGTCAGGCGGAGCGGAACGGTATTTCTCGACACTGGCTGCCCTTAACGCCTACGAAAATGCAAACCATGTCAACCTGATTTTCCACGATGCGGCACGTCCAGCGGTGAGTCAACGGATTATCAAAGAGACGGTTGCCGCGTTAGAGACCCATTCGGCGGTGGCCGTGGCGGTTCCGGCTACGGACACCATCTTCGAAGTGACGGAAGATGGCGATGTCATCACAGGTATCCCGAACAGAAAACAGTTGCGTTGCGCCCAGACTCCGCAGGCCTTCCGTATCGATGTGATCCGCGAGGCCTATCGCAAGGCGCTGTCGGATCCGGGTTTTTCCAGTACCGACGACTGCGGTGTGCTCCACAAATATTGCCCCGAAATCCCCATTTTCATAGTACCAGGCGACACTTCCAATATCAAACTCACCTATCCTGGCGATACAGAGATACTTGAACGGATATTGAAAGATACTTCTGAAAATGAAAACTGAAATTCGCAAATAACGGAAATGATACATCTGAAACTATCGAATATAAAGATTCCTGTCGGGAACGAGAAAAACATTAAAAACTTGGTTTGCAAGCAGTTCAAAATCCGTACAGAGGATTTGAACGGTTTCCGTATCGTGCGCCAATCGGTGGATGCGCGGAAGAAGAATAACGTGTTGTACAATTTTCAGGTGGAAGTCACCATCCCCGACCAATATCGATCTTTGTTGAAGGGCTCCGATGCTACGGAATGTGTTCCCGCCCAAGAGTTTTCCTATCCCAAATGGGCGCACGACCTGCCGCCTGTGGTGGTCGGCTTTGGACCCGCAGGGATGTTTGCCGCCCTTTATCTCGCCCGTTGCGGCGCCCATCCCGTCATTATTGAGCGGGGCGAGCGCATCGAAGAACGGCAACAGTCGGTGCAACGTTTCCTGCAAACCAAAGTGCTGAACCCCAATTCCAACGTGCAGTTCGGCGAGGGCGGTGCCGGCACTTTTTCCGATGGCAAACTTAACACAAACGTCAATAGCGAATACAACCAATTTATACTCAACGAGTTTTATCAGCATGGCGCACCAGAGTCGGTAACCTACCAGCAGAATCCGCATGTGGGTACGGACTATCTTTCCAAGGTGGTGAAGAATATCCGCATGGAGATTGAGTCCTTGGGCGGCGAATTCCATTTCAACACGCTTTTTGATGGTTTTGAGAAAGATGGGGACAAATTGGTGGTGCATTGTCAAGATGGTAATACATTTACAACCAGCCATTTACTGTTAGGGTTGGGGCATTCCGCCCGCGACACTATCCGCATGTTGCATACCAAAGGGCTGTTGATGGAGGCCAAAGCTTTTTCCATCGGGGTGCGTATGGAACATCTGCAGCGCGACATAAACCGGATGCAGTACGGCCCTGCTGCAAATCTCTTGCCACCAGCTTCTTACAAGGGAGTAGTTCACATCGGAAACCGCGGGGTTTATACGTTTTGTATGTGCCCTGGCGGTACCGTGATGGCTTCCGCCAGCGAGGAAGGCACGATTGTCACCAACGGGATGAGCGAGCACAAACGCGACAAGGCCAACGCCAACAGTGCGCTGTTAGTGAGCGTGTTGCCGGAAGATTTCCTGCATGGTTCGGTGTTGGACGGCATAGAATACCAGAAGAAGTACGAACGGTTGGCTTTCCGTATGGCGGGCGACGGTCGTGCACCGGGCAACCTCGTGGGTGAGTTCCTAAAGGGTCAGATTGCCACTCGTCACCGCAAAGTAGTCCCTTCCTACCCGCACGGTCTCTACTACGGTGACTTCAGCCGCTGTCTGCCCGATTATGCCGTACATGCGTTGCGCGAGGCGTTGCCACTGCTCGATAAGAAATTGCACGGCATCGCCAATGTCGATACGGTGCTGACGGGCGTGGAAACACGCTCTTCCTCGCCAGTGCGCATTATTCGCAATGAAAATAGAATATCCTCTGTGTTAGGAATATATCCAATAGGAGAGGGAGCCGGTTATGCCGGTGGCATCATGAGCGCCGCCATCGATGGCTTAAAGACAGCCATGTCAATAGCCAATAGCTAAAAGCTAATACCAGTTACCTCGGTCTCAACGTTCTTAAGAGATAATCGACTGTAATATCCACTGGACGGTAGATGCAGTTGGAGAAATTATGGTCGTAATATTCCAGTTCATAATACTCGCTGTTCTCCCACATTTGGTGGAAGCGTTCGCCGCAGGTGAAGGGCACGAGGCGGTCGCCGTTGCCTTGGATGACGCAGGCGTTGCCGTGATACTTGGCTGAGGTCTCGAAGATGGGCAGCCGGAGGGCGGTTTTGAGGTAGCGGCCACCGATGGCGATGCCGTTGTGCAGCACGAGGCTGTCTGGCGGGTCAAGCGGGTTGAACTCGATGCCGAAGAGGTTGCCTCGGGCGATGTCGTCGCGCACCGAAGAGGCCGGCGACAGCAGCACCACCGCCTTGATGTCCTCGTCGTGGTTGCCAGCGACCATCGCCGCCACAATCGCGCCTTGCGAGTGACCCACCAGTGAGATGCTACGGACGAAACGCAAATCTTGCGCGTAAGCCAACACCTGTTCCAGATCCTCAATCTCGTTCGGGATGGTCATCTCGGAGAAGCGGCCTTCGCTCTTGCCGTGCCCGTTGAAATCGAATGCGAGCGTGGCGAAACCTTCCGACTGCAACTGCTTCTCAATTCGGTGCATCAGCTCGAAATTATGGTCGCAGTTCAGTCCGTGGCACAGCACCACGAGGTCGCAACGCTGACCCGGTTGCAGTTCGGGTTTGTGCAGCACCGCCGCCAGCTTTCCTTTGCCGCCGTCAAGGGTGAGGTTCTCGTCTGTTCCGCTAATGGACAACGGTCGTGGTTCTTCGAAAAGCTCATACAGCTTTTTCTCGATTTTGTAAGACAACACTGTGCTGACCAATACTTTGCCATCTGGTCCGATGAGATAGACGGAGGGAATCCAGCGCACACCGTAGGCCTTGGCTACCTCCGACTGGTTCATCCGTTTCAGCTCGGTGACCTGCGGGTAAGGAACGCCCGATTTGGCAATGTAATCCGTCCATTTTTCTTTGTCGATATCGAACGAAACGCCAAGAAACTCCACGCCGTTTTTGTGGAATTTGCGGTAAAGACGGATGATTTCAGGAAGATCCTTGCGACAATCGGGACACCAGGAGGCCCAGAAGTCGATGACGACATACTTGCCCTTGGCAAACTCGCTGAATTTCACAGTTTTGCCGTCAGGATTGTTCAGTTGGAAATCGGGTGCGGGTGTGCCGGGTTTCAGCAGCTCTTGCGCATAGAGTTCATCAAAATCGGTGACGACCTGCGCTTGCACGCATACAAATGTCATCATAAAAACCCAAAGAAGGGTCAATTTCAGCTGTATTTTCATTGTTTTTCGTTTAATTTCAACCTGTTGAAAATGAAGATCGCGGAATCGTCCGCAATGATTGCGCAAAAGTACAATATTTTTGTATTTTTGCGCTCTTAAATTGAAAAGAAAATGGGCGCATTCAAAGCATACGATTTTCGCGGAATCTTCGGTAAAGATTTCGATTTGGACACGGTCTATAAATTTGGTTTCTTTTTGCCGGCTTTGTTGAAAGCGGATAAAGTGCTGATTGGTCGTGATATGCGGCTGACTTCATCGGACATGTTCGATGCGTTGGCCCGTGGAATCACGGATGCGGGCGCGGATGTGTATGACATGGGGCTGACCACTACACCCATGGTCTATTACTTTACCGCAAAGCATCATTTTGACGCTTCTGTCATGATTACCGCCTCCCATAACCCTAAGGAATACAACGGGTTGAAAGTTTCAAGAAGGGATGCGCTCCCTGTGGGCTTCGACACCGGACTAGGCGAGTTGGAACAGAAAATCCTGCATGATGAGGTGGTCGTCACTGCCTCAAAAGGCAAAATCGTGGATTATCCCGTAAAACAAGAATACCTTGAATTTCAATCACAGTATCACTATCCTATCGACAATCTGAACATTGTGATGGACTGCTCGAACGGTATGGCTTCCATTCTCGTGAAGGAGATTTTCGGCGACAAACCGCTTTATCTCTTTGACACGTTGGATGGTACGTTTCCGAACCACGAGGCGAACCCGCTGGAGCCGGAAAACATTGTGGCGTTGCAGGAAAAGGTGCGTGAGACGCACGCTGACATCGGGGTGGTGTTCGATGGCGATGCCGACCGTGTGATGTTCGTGGATGAGCATGGCGATTTTATCCCGCCTGACTTGATGATTGCGGTTTTAGGACACTATTTTATTGAAGAGAAAAACGTGCAAGGTTATGTGATTCAGGATATTAGAACATCGAAATCCGTGGCGGAGTATTTGGAGAAGATGGGACGGGAAATGTACATCTGGCGGGTGGGAAGAGCCTATGCTGCCATGAAGTTGCGCGAGATTGACGGTGCGTTCGGTGGGGAGTATGCCGGCCACTACTATTTCCGTGACTTTTTCTACTCCGACTCCGCGATGATTGCTTCGCAGGTGGTTTTGCATGTCTTTTCCGAAATGAAAAAACGGGGAATCTCTGTGTCACAGCTGATTGCGCAGATCAAACGCTACGCCAATTCCGGCGAGATCAACTTCACGATAGAGCACAAGCAAGAGGCCATGGAGGCGGTGAAGGCGGCCTGCATAGCACAAGAGGAGCCGACAAAAATTCTCGATTTCGACGGCTACCGTGTTGAGTTTGCCGACTGGTGGTTCAACATCCGCCCGTCTAATACGGAACCTTATTTGAGGCTGCTGATGGAGGCGCGGACGGAAAATCTTCTCAACGAAAAACGGAATTTCATTGAAAATGTACTGAAACCGTTTATGAAACGTTGAGTATATATGTAGCTACGTTGCGCGCAACGTCTCCACAAAATAGAAAAGCCGATATAGAATGACAGGAACACATCTTTCAAAATCAAAAACGTATAGTCGCATCGCTATGACGATGTGGGTGTTCCTATGTTTGTTCCTGACATCGGCCCATGCCCAGTTCTACAACGGCTCGAAACTCTCCTTCGGGAAAAGTCGTGTGCAGCATCAGAATTTCAATTGGCAGTACCTCCGCGCCGAACAGTACGATGTTTATTATTACCCGACAGGCAGGGCGTTGGCGCAATATGTTTTCTACAAAACGCCCGAATATATATCCGAAATTGAGAAACTGCTGAATTACACCTCCAAAAAGAAGCTGCAGATCATCGTGTATAACACGCAGTCTGACTTCAGGGAATCCAATTTCGCCTACGACTATGAGGACTTCTACAACCAGGGCGGCGTGACCAACATTTACGGCACGAAAATCTACATCTACTTCGACGGGAACCGCGCCCATTTGGACAAGATGATTCGCGGCGGACTGATGAACGTGTACGCTCATTGGTTGGTGCAGGGTGCGACGGTCGGCGCCAACATTTCATACGATTACCTGATGAACGTGCCCAGCTGGTATTACAGCGGGCTGGCTTCCTATTTTGGCGAACATTGGAACAGCGAGGTCGACGCTCATACCAAGAATGGCATTCTTACTGGAAAATACAAGCGTCTTGAGGATCTCTCCCCAGTAGAGGCGACGTACGCTGGACATTCGTTCTGGAAATATTTGGTGGATCTTTACGGGGAATCTATAATCCCGAAGGTTCTCTATTACACCCGTTCGGCGAAAAGTATGGAAAACGGGTTGTTCCGCGCCACGATGGTTCCGTATAAAGTCTTGGTTACGCAATGGTACAAGTATTATATGGTCATGTATCATCCGGACATGGCCAAGTCCATGCCTGCCGGTGAGGAAATTCTCCGAAAACCCAACCCTAAGCGGGATTATGCACGTTTTTGCTTTTCCCCAGATGGCGAAAAATACGCATACGTCACGAATGAAGCCGGTCAGGTTCGGGTCTGGATGAAAACGCAAAAGGACAAAAAGCCGAAATGCATTCTTCGGAAATATCAAAAAACAGAGGACAATCCTGACCTAACGTTCCCTCTGATTGCTTGGCATCCTACCGGGGAAATTCTCGGTTTGACCTTTGAACATAAAGGGGATTGTCTGTTTGTACCTTTTGATTTGGAAAAGCGAAAATGGGGGAAGAAATTCTTGGTGGATGTGGAGAAAATCAGTTCCTGGTGCTATTCGGAAGACGGGCAGCGGATGCTTTTCTCCGGTTTCAAGAACGGACAGTCCGACATTTTCATGTACAGTTTCCTAGCCAAAACGTACCAAAATCTCACCAACGACTTCTATGACGACTACAATCCGGTGTTTCTGAATTCCCGGCAGATTGTCTTTGCCTCGAATCGTCCAGTTGATTCTATCTTGTTGAAGGATAATTTCTTAGACGAATCAGGACAAAGGACCTATAACCTGTTTTTGTATAATTATCAAACCAAAGACAGCTCTTTGTTGCGAATTACAGATTCCCCATATGCAAATGAATACGGCATTTTGCCAGCCGGGGACCAGCGTGTTTTATTCTTGAGTGACGAAGGAGGGGTCGTGAACCGTTATGAGGCGGTTTTCGACAGCTCCATCAGTCGTATTGACACGGCGGTACATTATATTTACTATGCCAAGACGCATTCTCTGACGGATAGATCCTTTAACATCGAGGAACATGCCTATAACCCTGTAACTAACACAGTGGCTGATCTTTCGCTTACTAACAACTACAAACACATTTGGTTCACGGAGTTGCACAATTTGTATCATCCTGATATACAGCCTTCTGTCTTTCATCGGAAGATTCGGGAGGATATGGTCAAGTGCGACAGTGTGCAGAAAATTCAGGACAGCATTTCCGACAATTTCCCGCCGCAACAACATGGTTTTACCCTGTCAACGGAAACGAATGCGGCAACCGGCAACACTTCTGATTTCGATGGTGATACCACGTACACCTCCCTTCGTTCGAACCGAGATTTTCCCATTCCCGTCGGTTTGCCGTATAGGGTGCAATATTCTATTGACCAGCTGATTACGCAGGCAGACTTCAGTTTCTTGAACACTTCTTACCAGCAGTTTGAAGGAGGCACATCGCCCATCTATTTGAACACGGGCTTTAACGCACTGTTCATGTTGGGAATCAACGACCTTTTTGAGGATCACCGCATTACGGGTGGATTTAGAATAGGGTGGGACTTAAATAGTTACGAGTTTCTGTTCAGTTATGAGAATCTTTCTCGCCGTTTGGACCGGCAGATCACGCTGCACCGACAGGCCATCAGCTCGCAGGTGAACGGCTATGTGTACAGGCAAAACTCCAACAGTTTGTTTTATACGCTGAAATTCCCGTTTAACAAGACAAACAGCTTGCGGTTGACCTTGAAGGGGCGATATGAGACGAACGTTGTGGCGGCGTTGAACGACCAAACCTTGCAGGCGGAGGATGCGCACCATGTGTGGGCGGGAGCGAAATTGGAGTACATTTTCGATTCATCCAAGGAGTTATATACCAATTTGTGGCGAGGCACCAAGTTGAAATTATTTGCCGAGTATGAGCAGCGGCTTGAGCGGGAAACTTTGAATCTTCTCGTGGTCGGTTTTGACGCGCGACACTCCATCAAGTTGTATCGCAACATGACATTGGCGTTGCGGCTTGCGGGCAGCACGAATGCCGGTTCTGCGCGGCTCGTCTATTATATGGGCGGTGTGGATAACTGGATTGCCGCGAAGTTCAACAGCGACATTTCGACGGACTTGACCAAAAATTACGCCTACCAGACTTTGGCCACGAACATGCGCGGTTTCCGTCAGAATATCCGTAATGGCACCTCATTTCTGCTTTTTAACGGGGAGTTACGCATACCGATTGTCCAGTTGATTGTCGGGCATAAGCTCGGATGGAATTTCCTCAATTCGCTGCAACTTAACCTGTTCGGTGATGTTGGCACGGCGTGGACAGGCTTCACTCCGTATTCTGAGGACAATTGTCTCTACACCCGCTACATTGACAGCGGTCCGATTCATGCGGAAGTCAAGCGGCAGGTGGATCCTTGGGTGGGTGGCTTCGGCATCGGCGCCAGGATTTCCGTCTTTGGGTATTTCCTCCGTTTCGACTATGCCTGGGGTGTGGAGGACTGGGAAATTCCGAATAAAAAAGGGATGTTTATGTTTTCCTTGGGAACGGATTTTTGAGCCAAAAAAAGTGTATTTTTGCATCGTTTAAGAAAAAACAATTAAAAACCTTAATAATCTATGAGAAAATTATTTGCATTGAGCATGGTTGTGGCGATTGTTCTTACGATGAGCAGTTGCGGACTTGGAAAAATGGTGAAAAAGTATCCGGAAGTGACGGTTACTTTGGATGATCCTGATTTGGAGAACAAAGGTGGTGAGGTGGCCTACACTATCAAAGGAACATTCCCGCCCAAGTACATGAAAAAGAAAGCCACAATGACGTTTACTCCGTCATTATCTGTTGACGGACAGAAGGTTAACCCTCCGTTTGCCACTATTAAAGTGAAGGGTGAAAAAGCCAAAGGTGATGGAACCGTGATTCCTTACAAGACGGGTGGCACTTTCACGCAGAGCGGAACTTTCAAATTTGACGAAAAGTATGAGACCGCTGAAATCGTGACGGGTGCTGAGGCCAATCTGAAGAAGAAATCGCATACGTTCGGCGATCGTAATCTCGGTGAGGGCATCAGTAACACCAGTGCCCGCGCCAACCTGACCCCGAGATTGACGGACAATGCCAACAGCGGTACGGCATTCCTTCTCGCACCCCACAACTACAAGGCGGAGTTTATTGGCAGAACGGCCACACTTTACTTCGACCTTAACAGTGCGAACATGAATTGGAATAACCCCAACAACAAGACTCAAGCTGCCAAAGACTCCATCAAGGCGTTCACGGATTTCATGAACAATGACTATATCATTGACCGTGTGGTGATTTCCGGTTGGGCCTCCCCTGAAGGCGAGGAAACCAACAACCAGGGTCTTTCCGAAAAACGTTTCCAAGTGGGTAAAAACTGGTTCAACGACAAGTTCAACGCTTATCTGAAGGATTATGCAAAGCGTAATAATATCAAGATGAAAGACTTACAAAAACCGGTCTTTGAATATGTGAACAATGCCAAAGGTGAGGACTGGGACGGCTTTGAAGCTGCTATCGAGAACTCCAACATTCGTCAAAAGAATCAGATTCTCAACGTGGTGCGCTCACAGTCCAATAACGACATGCGCGAGCAGAAGATCCGTGAAATGACGGACATTTATCCCGAAATCGCCGATGCTATTCTGCCTCCGCTGCGCCGCGCCGAAATCCAGATGATCTGCAAGAAGCATGACACCTATACCGATGCTGACCTCGTCCGTTTCGTGCAATCCAACCCGAACGACTTCTCCATCAATGAACGTCTCTATGCTGCTTCTGTCGCCACGGATATGGCTACGAAAGAAAGCATCTACAAAGCGTTGATTAACAATAAGAAAACTGAGAACGATTGGCGTGCGTACAACAATCTCGGTGCTATGAAGCTGAATGAATATTACCAAAACGGCAACGAATCCAGTCTGGAAGAGGCGCTCAACTACTTGCAGAAGGCTGCGGCGCTTTCCCCGAACAATGGTATTATCCTCAACAACATGGCTATTGCCGATTATTTGAGTGGTAATCTCGCTGCCGCGCAAGCCAACTTCGAGGCATCTGCCAACGCTTCCGTGCAACCGGTGAACCAGAACTACAACACCGGTGCACTCAGCATCCTCAACGGTGACTATACCAGAGCGGCCCAACTGATGGGTGGCAAGAGCTGCGATTACAACACCGCATTGGTGCAGCTGCTGCAAAAAGACTACAACGCTGCCAAGGCCACCCTTGACTGCATCGATGAGGTGGATGCCAAGACCGCCTACCTGAAAGCAGTACTCTCCGCCCGTATGAAAGTGGAGGAAGGTGTTTATAGCAACCTCACCACCGCCCTCAATTTGGATCCTTCCCTGAAGAAGACGGCCAAGCGTGACGCCGAATTCAAACGCTACCGCCACTCCGACCGTTTCAAACAGTTGGTGAAATAAATTCTGAATACAATATTACATATTGTCGGGCGAATCTTAAGGTTCGCCCGATTTTTTTTGTTTTTTTAAACACTTGTTTTTGCATATTAAAATTTGTATTTTTGCAGTTGTTATTATATGTTATTCTAAACCCCTTGCGTATGGAAAAAAATATACTTCTTTTCAGTTTTCTTTTTTTAATGGTGACGGGTATTTTTGCCCAGTCGGCCATCGTGCCTGTGGGTGGCAACGCCCAAAGCAACAGCGGCAGCGTTAGCTACACCGTCGGACAGATTGCGGTGCAAACCGTGAACAGTGAAAACGGTTCCGTCTCCGTAGCGGAAGGCGTGCAGCAGCCATACGAGATATTGACCGTGGGTGTGGATGACTATCCGCAGATTGTCCTTAATGCCGTGGTCTATCCCAATCCTACCGAGAACCAGGCACAATTGGAACTCAACGGCTTCGAAATTCCCACGGGTGGTCTCCGTGCTATCTTGTACGATGTCAACGGCAAAATGCTGCAGACTCTGCTTGTCACCGAAGACCTCACCCCTTTCCAAATAGGCCAATATGCTACTGGCACGTACTATTTGGAGCTTCGTGATGGGAATCGTCTGCTGAAGACCTTTAAGCTGGTAAGGAAATAGTCTCTCGCAGAGGCGTTTCCTGAATTGTCTTTCGAAACATCTCCTGAGTCGTATCAGGAAGTGTTTCCCTGATAAAATCGTCATTATTATCACATTTTCAAGTAATTATTCACCAAATACAACTGTTATGAAAAAATTTACCGTTTTAATTGCAATGTTTCTGCTCTGCGTGGGATATCTCTTCGCGCAGGTGCCAGAGAAATTCAACTACCAGGCGGTGGTTCGCAATGCGAGCAACGCGCTGGTCACCAATGCGCCAGTGGGAGTGCGCGTGAGCATTCTGCAAGGGAGTGCCAACGGCAATGCCGTGTATGTGGAGACACATACTGCCTCTACCAACGCCAATGGCCTACTAACCATGGAAATAGGTGGCGGAACGGTACTGGAAGGGAGCTTTGCTGGTATCAACTGGGCGAACGGGCCGTTTTTCCTGAAGACCGAGACCGACCCCGCTGGCGGTAGTAACTACACGGTTACCACTACGCAACAGCTGCTGAGTGTGCCTTTTGCTCTTTATGCGGAAGAGGCCGGCAACGGTTTCAGCGGCGATTACAACGACTTGACCAACAAGCCGACGATTCCGCAGAACCTCGGGGATCTGACGAATGACATGGGCTACGTCACAATTGATGATGTCGCTTCAGCAACCCAAACCCAGTCCGACTGGGCGCAGACAGACACTTCGGCGGTGGATTTCATCAAAAACAAGCCGAATCTTGATGAGATGGAAATGAAGTTGTGGGAGGATATGGATATTGCCCCGAAGTTGGATTTGGAATATCCAAGCCATAACGGATATATCTCATCGTCAAATGCCTCATGGGCATCGTCATCAACTTATAAGCATTGGTTAGTACCTGTTGAACACATACGAAAAGTTACTATTACCGCAAATAATAATGCTGCATCCTATTATACGTTTTTCAATTCGTACGAAGAAGACGGGTCAACTCCGACAACCACTTATGCCACGGGCTATAGCACTACCGTCTTTGTTCCTGCTGGGACGACAAAAGAGATTATTGTTCCATCAGATGCGTTATGGATGTATCTGAATACAGGTAACAACGGCGTAGCCAAGGCAGACAGCATCTTGTTAACTGGAATAGGTATAACGGAGCATAGAGGAACCTCTTCTCAGTTTGTGAAGGCGGACGGATCTATTGATACCAACGCTTATCTGACTGAACACCAGGATATCAGTGGTAAGGCAAACACGGATGATCTTGCGACGGTGGCCTTCAGTGGCGATTATAACGACTTGGCCAACAAGCCCATCATTCCTGATGGCAGTGGCGGTGTTCTCGTTGAAACAGACCCTATATTCTCCGCTTGGGACAAAAATTATAATGACCTGACCAATAAGCCAACTATTCCTGCCGCGCAGGTAAACTCCGACTGGAACGCCACATCCGGTGTGGCCAAGATCCTGAACAAGCCTACCCTTGCCGCTGTCGCCACATCGGGTAGCTATAATGACTTGACCAATAAGCCGACCATTCCAGCCGACAACGGTCTGGTTCACATTGCTGGAGACGAAACAATTACAGGTAGCAAAAAAGTCACATCAGATTTCACAGTGAAAAGTACAACGACTTCTGGTGTGACGCCGTTCCTCACTTTCCAACGTGGAACAGCAACAGATAGTTATGTGGACTGGAAAATCAACAATGAAAGTGGAGCTTTGCAGTTCTTCTACAGCGCATCTGGCACAGATACCAAGAAATTTGATATTAACAATACCAGAGCGCTGTTCGCCAACAATGTGGAAGCGGCAAAATTCGTCAAGACGGGCGGCACCTCTTCTCAGTTCCTGAAGGCGGACGGTTCGGTGGACAACAACACCTATCTTACCCAACAGGACATTAGTGGTAAGGCGAACACGGCAGATCTTGCGACAGTGGCCTTCAGTGGCGATTATAACGACTTGGCCAACAAGCCCATCATACCTGATGGCAGTGGCGGTGTTCTCGTTGAAACAGACCCTATATTCTCCGCTTGGGACAAAAATTATAATGACCTGACCAATAAGCCAACTATTCCTGCCGCGCAGGTAAACTCCGACTGGAACGCCACATCCGGTGTGGCCAAGATCCTGAACAAGCCTACCCTTGCCGCTGTCGCCACATCGGGTAGCTATAATGACTTGACCAATAAGCCGACCATTCCAGCCGACAACGGTCTGGTTCACATTGCTGGAGACGAAACAATTACAGGTAGCAAAAAAGTCACATCAGATTTCACAGTGAAAAGTACAACGACTTCTGGTGTGACGCCGTTCCTCACTTTCCAACGTGGAACAGCAACAGATAGTTATGTGGACTGGAAAATCAACAATGAAAGTGGAGCTTTGCAGTTCTTCTACAGCGCATCTGGCACAGATACCAAGAAATTTGATATTAACAATACCAGAGCGCTGTTCGCCAACAATGTGGAAGCGGCAAAATTCGTCAAGACGGGCGGCACCTCTTCTCAGTTCCTGAAGGCGGACGGTTCGGTGGACAACAACACCTATCTTACCCAACAGGACATTAGTGGTAAGGCGAACACAGCAGATCTCGCAACGGTTGCTTTCAGTGGCAGTTACAACGATTTGGCTAACAAGCCCACCATTCCCGCTGCGCAGGTGAATTCTGATTGGAACGCCACATCAGGTTTGGCGAAAATCCTGAACAAACCTAACCTTTCCGCTGTAGCCACCTCTGGTAACTATAACGATCTGAGTAATAAGCCTACCATCCCTGATGACAATGGGTTAGTTCACCTTGCCGGCAGTGAGACCATTTCGGGTAGCAAAACTTTTACATCGAATTTTATAATAAAAAATACTGGAACTACCACCAGTGCAACCCCAATGCTCACTTTCCAGCGCGGAACGCTCTCGGATGGAAATGTGGACTGGAAAATCAATAGTGAAGGCGGAAAGTTGCAGTTCTTTTACAGCACATCCGGTACAGATACCAAGAAGTTTGATATAAACAGTACGAGAGCGTTGTTTGCCAACAATGTTGAGGCAGCGCAGTTCGTCAAGACAGGCGGCACCTCGTCACAGTTCCTGAAGGCAGACGGTTCGGTGGACAACAACACCTATCTTACCCAACAGGACATCAGCGGTAAAGCGAATACGGCGGATCTCGCATCGGTGGCCTTCAGCGGAAACTACAACGACCTGACCAACACGCCGACTATTCCCACGGTGAACAACGCCACGCTGACCATCAAGCAGAACGGCACATCTCTGGGCACATTCACGGCTAACCAGAGCACCAACAAGACCATAAACATCACCACCCTCACCGCCGACGATGTTCAAGCAATGATCAACGACGCCTTGAGTGAGATGCAACAACAGGTGGACAGCCTGCAGGACGAACTCTCCAACTTGCAGGATGCCGTTAGTGTGATGCCTCAAACCTATTTGGTACCTACTTCTGGCTCTAAGAGCGTTACAATTGACGAAAGAGTGGACCATGTGGATGTCTATGACTGGGGTGGACCAGATGGCAATTATGAAGATTATTCGAACGGTTCGCTGACATTAGTGACAAGTGACGCTAACAAGTTGTTTAAGATAACAGGTAGTTATAAAATCGAAAAGAGTTGGATTACCTGGTATTATATAATGGTTCCAGTACTAACGAATCAAACACCATTGTGTTTTTATCCGACACGAACGGAACAATTACAACACCTATCTATTCCACAGGAGATGCCATCACCATATTTTTCCATTCGGACGGAACCGTCAATAAAAAGGGTTTTGCGTTAAGTATAGATATTGTGTCCAAACCATCATGCACAGTTGCAAAGGCGGTGGATGTGGAAGGCAACTTTTACAATACGGTGCAGATTGGCAACCAGTGCTGGATGAAGGAGAACCTCCGCACCCAGTATTACCCAGACCACAATTTAATCGGCAGTGGTGGTTCCAACTCTTCTTCTACCACCGGTTATTACTATAACTATTCCTCCTCCTCACTTACGTTAGAGCAACGCGGTTACCTTTACAACTGGGCGGCGGTGATGCATGGTGCATCTTCCAGCAGTGCCAATCCCAGCGGTGTGCAGGGCATCTGTCCCTCTGGTTGGCATGTGCCAAGTGATGCCGAGTGGACGCAGCTGAAGAATTACGTGGGCAGTGTGTCTAACTACCAGTGCAGCGGCAGCAGCACTTATATTGCCAAGGCATTGGCATCCACCACAGGATGGACATATTATAACCCATATAATTATTCTTGTGCCGTGTGTAATAACCAAACGTCGAACAACGCCACGGGTTTCAATGCTTATCCTGCCGGCTATTGGAACAACGCATTCTATGATAGTGGCGAAAGTACGTATTTCTGGTCCTCTACAGTATCATCAGGATCTAATACGAAAATACAACAAATTGATAACGATGACAGTTTGATGTATTCTAGTACTTCATCAAATAGCTCTGGTCGTTCTGTCCGTTGTGTCCGCAATGAATAGGACTTAGGACTTGAGACTTAAGATTTTAGAAGGGCGTGGCCGTTGTGGCTACGCCCTTTTTTTGCGATGAGACGATGAGACGATGAGACGATGAAGCGATGAGACGATGAAGCGATGAAATTTAGATTAATGACAAATTACTGTTCACTGTTCACTAATCACTATTTAAAGTAATAATTACTATCTTTGCCAAAATAAACAAATAAAAGACAAAACCAATAACTTTCTAATACAAAGATGATTACAGAAAACAGAAATGTGGCCATTGCCTACGACTTCGATGGGACGCTCGCGCCGGGGAACATGCAGGAGTACAACTTTATCCCTGATCTTAACATGGACAAAGGCGAGTTCTGGCAGGAGGCCAATGAGATGGCCAAACGGCACGATATGGACGAGGTGCTTGCCTATATGCACCTGATGCTGATTAAAGCCAAAGAGCAAAACCTTGATATTCGCGAAGCTACGTTTATGAAATATGGGGAGAAAATCACCTTTTTCGAAGGTGTGGAAACCTATTTCGAACGCATCAATGACTACGCCGCTTCCTTGAATTTGCATCTGGAACATTTCATCATTTCCTCTGGACTGCGCGAAATCGTGAAAGGGACACGCATCGCCAAACATTTCAAGACTATCTATGCTTCTGGTTTCCAATATGATGAGAACGGGAGTGCTTGCTGGCCCGCCCTCGGCGTGAACTATACCAACAAGACGCAGTTTCTTTTCCGTATTAACAAGGGCATCTACAACTCCTACGATAATACCCTGATTAACAAGTCAATGCCCGAAGACGAGCGCGCTGTTCCGTTTTCCAACTTCATCTACATCGGCGATGGGGAAACCGATGTGCCCGCCATGAAGATGGTCAACCTCTACGGCGGCACCACCATCGCTGTCTATAATCCCAACTCGGTGCCCACTCCCGAGCGCCCCGTGAGCGCGAAAGAGAAATGCATCAACCTCATCCGACAGAAGCGCGCCGACTACATCGGTCCCGCCGACTATACCGAAAACAGCGAGCTGGAGGTCATCCTCAAAAAGGTCATCGACAAGATTGCCGTGGAACAGGACCTGTTGCACATCAAGTATAAGGAGATAGGCAATAGGCAATAGGCAACAGGCAACAGGCAACAGGCAACAGGCAACAGGCAACAGGTAACAGGCAATAAATAACGGTCGAAGGACCATATATGAAACCGGCAAGATTCAAACGAAGAACGAACATACTATCCATAAACTACCAAATCGAAAAAGCCCAAGTCCAAAAAGGGCTGAAAGCCCTACCCATATTAACCCAGGGCGAACGCAGAGAGCCCTGGGAATACAGAAGGCGAACGCAGTGAGCTTAAGAAAGAAACCAAAACCACTATGGAAAAAATATACGAAAAATACCAACAATCCTCAGGTGTCTGCACGGACAGTCGAAATCTGGTGCCAGACTGCCTCTTCGTGTGCTTGAAAGGAGCCAACTTCGACGGGAACAAGTTCGCCGCCGAGGTACTGGAGCAAGGCGCCAAATATGTCATCACCGAGAACCGCGATTTGCAGGATAATCCCCGCGCTATCGTGGTGGATGACGCGCTGAAAACACTGCAGCAGTTAGCGCACTATCACCGTCAGCAGCTGAAAATGCCCTTCATCGGTATCACGGGCACGAACGGCAAGACCACCACGAAGGAATTGATAAACGCCGTGTTGTCAACCACTTATAAGACCGCTTGCACGAAGGGGAACCTTAACAATCACATCGGGGTACCGCTGACACTGCTCTCCATCAAGCCGACGGATGAGATGGCCATCGTGGAGATGGGTGCGAACCATGTCGGGGAAATCGATGACCTTTGCAAGATCGCCGAACCCACCTTTGGTCTCATCACCAACATCGGGGTGGCGCACATCGAAGGTTTCGGCTCCAAAGAGAATATCATCAAGACGAAAAAAGCATTGTATGAGCATGTTATAGCTAATAAAGGGACGCTGTTTGTCAATGAGACAGATGAGGTTTTGCGGCAAAATCTGACCCATGACAAGATTGTCTTTTACGGGAAGGATGCTGAAAAACAGATAGTGTCGATGAATCCTTATTTGCGGATTCGCATTGGAGAGGATGAGGTGGACACGCATCTGACGGGAAGCTACAACATCTGGAACTTCATGGCGGCGGCGGCAGTGGGCCGTTACTTCCACATTTCTGATGATGTAATAGCTAAAGCATTAGGCGATTATGTACCATCTAACCATCGTTCGCAGGTGAACCGCATCGGCAGCAACGTCATCATTTCCGACTATTATAACGCCAATCTGACGAGCATGACGGCCGCGCTGAAGAATCTGGCGCAGTTGGATCATCCACGTAAGGTGGCGGTGTTGGGAGACATGCGGGAACTTGGCGATTTGAGTGTGGAAGCCCATGCAGAAATTTCACAATTGGTTGAAAATCTGCATATTGAAGGATATTTTGTGGGCACAGAATTTGGCAAGGTGGTGAAGAAAAACAACTTCGTGGATGTGGAAGGGGCAAACGACTATTTTACAAAACATCCGTTGGAAAATGCCATGATCTTGATCAAGGGTTCTAACAGTATGCATCTTAATAAGTTAACTGCAATTCTCGAGGCATGAAAAACGAATGGGACGGCATCGGCGTCATGTCCGGCACCTCGTTGGACGGCATCGATTTGGCATGGTGCCACTTTTCTCGGAAGGAAGATGGCAAATGGGATTACCGCATCGAAAAAGCGGTGACGGTTCCCTATCCCGATGATTTCCGTCAACGGTTGTCCAATGCACAGAAACTTTCTGCTTTAGAGTACGTTAAGCTAAACAACGATATAGCGGTGATTTTCGCGAAAGCCATTAATGACTGGTTGGTTGACGGTTCGCGACCGGATTTCATTGCCTCGCACGGGCACACTGTTTTCCACCAACCTGAAATCGGCTTGACCACGCAGATTGGCAACGGGGCAATATTGGCTGCACAGACTAAAATTTTGACTGTTTGCGATTTTCGTACCAAAGACGTGGCATTGGGCGGTCAGGGCGCGCCGTTAGTGCCCATTGGCGACGAACTGCTTTTCGGTGAATACGATGCCTGTCTGAATTTGGGCGGCTTTTCCAATGTTTCGTATCGTGTTGACAATAAGCGTATTGCTTACGATATTTCACCTTGTAACATGGCATTGAACAAGTTGGCCAATCTTGTGGGTTTGCCTTACGACAAAGACGGTCAGCTTTCACAAAGCGGTCAAATTCTTCCCGAACTGCTTCAAAAGCTGAACAATTTGGGATATTATCATCAAAAACCTCCAAAATCTTTAGGAAAAGAGTGTTTTGAAATTGCTTTTTACCCTGTTTTGGAGCAGTTCTTAGACAATAATGCTGTTGCCGATGTTGCTCGAACGGTAGTGGAGCACATTGCCGAAGAGATTGTCGCGAATGTTCCTGAAACGGCTCTGACATTGCTCATCACTGGCGGCGGCGCGCATCATCATTTTCTTATTCAACAAATTCAGAATCAAAGAGAAGCATTAAAGATTGTCGTGCCAGATACTCTTATTGTCGATTACAAAGAGGCCTTGATTTTTGCCTTTTTAGGATTGCTCAGACTGAACGAAGAGAATAACTGTCTGTGCAGCGTGACGGGCGCCCGCGAAGACTGTTGCGGGGGATGCGTTTATACTTGAAATTGTCGAGACGTTTCATGAAACGTCTCTACTTAACTAATCACTATTGCCTATTGCCTAAATTTTTCTACCTTTGCATTTTCTTAACTGTATTGCCAAAATTCTATGAACCAGATAATTACTCTTTTAAGTGACTGGCGTTTGCGCGATCCCTATGTGGCGATGCTCAAAGGCAGGATCCTGCAGGCGTTACCTGCCGCGCAAATCATAGACATCACCCATTATGTGGACAAGTTCAACATTATCCAAACCGCCCTGCTGATGCAAACTGGATATTCTTCATTTCCAGAGGGTTCCATTCATTTAATGATGACGAATATGTCATTGGATTCCACGTTCGCCCCTGTGCTTTTATGCCATGACGGGCATTATTTTATCGGAGAGGACAATGGAGTTTTTCATCTGATGTTCGGACACTCTTATCCGATAAAAGGGTTACAATTGTCTGACAATCATGAGAATACAATAAACCAGATGATTTCGCTGATAAATGCGATTAACGAGGGCACATTAGAGCAGCATACAAAAGAATATGTTCCGTTCAAGCGAATGTTTTTCGAGCAACCTGATTATTCGGCTTCTGATCAGCAAATTGAGGGGCATATTCTCTATATTGATGCTTTCAATAATGCCATAACCGATATTCCTGTTCGCATGTTTGCGAATGCAGCACAGGGGAAACCGTTTACGGCGACTATTTTGTCAAAAGGGACGTGGACGGTCACGAAATATTTTGACGATTATAATGTGTCGGAAGAAGAAATGTTTCTGTGTAGCAATTCGTTAGGATTGATTGAAATTGCCGCATATCAGTCTGACGTGGCTGTGTTGGCGGATTTGGAGCCGGGGGATAAGGTGATTATCAAGATTGGATAGTATGATTACAATAGGATTGGTTCAAGCGGATATAAAGCCCTACAACAAAAAGGGGAATCTGGCTCATTATATGTCGTGGTTGGAGAGTGCCATTCAGGAACCGGTGCATCTGCTGGTTTTTCCGGAAATGTTTCATTGCGGTTTCTCCCCCGACATTCTTATGGATGCGGAACCGGACAACGGTGACAGCATCTTTTTCCTGTACATGATTGCGAACAAGTTCCAATGTGATGTGGTGGCGACCCTTCCAATCAAATACAACGGATTGTTATATAACAAGTTGGTGTGGTTTTCCCGGGATCGTATCCTAGGCAGTTACCAAAAACACCACCTGTTTATGGGAGAAGAGGAGTTTTTTACTCCTGGAACGGAAAAAACAATTGTCAATACGTTGGGTTATAAGTTCTTACCACTTATCTGCTTCGATGTCCGCTTCCCGGAATGGAGTCGCAACCATGTAAACAATGGGGTTTTTGACTATGACTGCTTGGTTTATACGGCCAATTTCCCGGCGCCCAGGGAAAGTGAGCTGTTGTCATTGGCTAAAGCGCGGGCTATTGAGAACCAGTCATACGCCATCGTGGTGAACCGGGTGGGCACCGATGGTTATCAGCGGGACTATGCAGGCGGTTGTGCCATCATCAATCCACATGGTGAAATCGAAGCCCAAACCGTGACGAATCGCGAAGAGATTTTGATTCATTCTTGCGATTTTGATTCCGTTTTTGCGCTAAGAGAGGCGTTCCAAGTGTCCAAATTCTGGAAAAAAACAGAGTGAAAAGGTTTATAAACAATTGTATGTCAATTTTTTATAAAAATATTTCAAAAAATATCCGAGAATAAGAAAAAAGTGTATATTTGCAGCCTCAAACCAACGATGGTGCTGTAGCTCAGTTGGTAGAGCAACGGACTGAAAATCCGTGTGTCACTGGTTCAATTCCCGTCAGCACCACAAGCCCCGAAATTTTCGGGGCTTTTTTGTTTGTAGAGACGTTTCAGGAAACGTATCTACAGCGGCAATTTCATTTGTCCGTGTGTATTCGTAATTTATGTACATTTGCCAAATTTTTTTGATAAGTATGTTTAGTCTGTATATCAAAGAATTAAAGGCTTTTTTAAGCTCGATTATCGGTTACATTTTCATCGGGGTCTTTCTGATTGTCTCCGGTTTGTTTATTTGGGTTTTCCCGAATGTGAATAACGTGTTGGAATCAGGGTTGGCTGATTTGCAGGGACTTTTCAATCTCTCGCAGTTCCTGTTCCTCTTCTTGGTGCCGGCCATCACGATGCGTTCCTTCGCGGAGGAGAAGCGCACGGGCACCATGGATTTCCTGCTCACGCTTCCGCTTACCGACATGCAGATTGTTTGGGCGAAATTCCTTGCCTGCCTCACTCTGTTGGTCATCGCATTGTTGCCGACACTCGTGTATGTGATAACAGTCTATTGGATAGGCAATCCTGTGGGTAACCTGGACATGGGCAGCACTTGGGGCTCTTACCTCGGTCTGCTTTTCCTCGGTGCCTCCTTCATTGCCATCGGACTGTTTTCCTCCAGTCTTACTAATAACCAGATCGTGGCATTTATCATTGCTGCTCTGCTCTGCTTTATTCTCTCCTTCGCATTTGCGTTTATCTACTCCTTCGAGGCGCTTGGAAATTTCGGCTACTACTTGAAGACCTTGGGCATTGAACATCATTATGCTTCTATCAGCCAAGGCGTTATCGATACCCGCGATGTTTTCTACTTCTGTAGTGTTATTTTCATTTTTCTTTATGCCACCCGCTTGGTTTTATTGAGTCGTAAATGGTAAATCGGAACATTATGGGCAAAAACATCAATATACAAAGCAAGCAATTCAAGAGACGCACTCTCCTTGGGCTTTTAGCCGTCATCGGGATTGTCGTCGTGGTGAATATTCTTTCTTCGTTTTTCTTTTATCGCATTGATTTGACGAAAGATAAACGTCATTCATTGTCGAAGAGCACTATTGAGATGCTGAAGAATCTGGAGGATCGAGTTTATTTCCGTGTCTATCTTAAAGGGAAAGATCAACCCGCAGACTATCAGCTGTTTGCGAAACAGGTAGAGCAGATGTTGCAGACCTTCCGCAGCTATTCCAAAAACGTCTATTATGAGTTTATCGACCCGATAGAGGGCAAGACGAATGAAGAGATAAACGGCATTTTGGGCGAGTTTGTAAAGAAAGGATTGGAGCCGATTCCCATCAGCCGTGAGGATGCGGGCGGATATTCCACGCACGTGGTCATTCCCGGAGCCATCGTCTCTTACCGAAACCGCGAGTATCCCGCCAAAGTGGTGGTGGCCGATCCTTCCGGTGCCGACTGGCTGAAGTACTCCAACGAAGAGCTGGAATACAACTTGGTGGCTCCCGTGCGCCGCCTTTTGAAGACGGAGAAACCGAAAGTGGCCTATCTTGACGGTCATGGCGAGCTGGACTTTTGGAATACCTGCTGGACAGCTATGCAGTTGCAGCGGTTCTATAACGTCACCCGCATCACGCTGGACGGCAAGATCAACGCCTTGCGCAACATTTCCATTGATGACACAGTCTCTGGGAATTTGGTCCTCGGCGACAACAAATACGATGTCCTGATTGTGGCGCAACCCACCCAACCATTCAAGGAGTACGATAAATACGTTATCGACCAGTTCATTATGCGCGGTGGCAAAGTGTTGTGGCTCATCGACAATACCACCGCTTCTTTGGACAGCCTGCGGGCTGCGCCAGAGTTCTTCGCTACCCCGAGAGCGTTGTATATCAACGATTTGTTCTTTACATACGGTGTGCGTTTTAACACAGACTTGATTCAGGATCTGAGTTGTCTGCCGGTGCCTCAGCAAGTGAGCATCATCGGTGACCAGCCGCAATACAAGTTCATGGTCTTCCCGTATTGTCTTGATGTCGTGAATTTTGGCAACCACCCGATCGTTCGGAACCTGAAAGATGTCAAGTCTGATTTTGCGGGCAGTATTGATTTGGTGGGAAACAACGCCGACCTTACCAAGACGGTGCTAATGACCACTTCGGAGCGCACTAAGGTGGTGCCGACACCTTCCATCGTGACCTTGCGCGTGGGATTGGTGAAGCCGAACCTTCAGGAATACTCTTATCGAAATGTTCCGATAGCTGTGTTGGTGGAGGGTAACTTCCAGTCTGCATTCAAAGGGATTTTACCTGTTGAATTCGACACTATCAAGGAATTGGATTACCGCGACCATAGTGAATATACCCGCCAGATTTTCGTTTCCGACGGCGACATCATCCGCAATCCTTTCGACAGCAAACGCAACCAGCCCTATCCGGCCGGTTATGATATCTACACCCGCCAGACTTTCGATAATACAGAATTTATTGTGAACTGTGTCAACTATTTGTGTGCGGATGACGATTTGCTACAACTTCGAGCCAAGAACTTCAAAATTGGTTCGCTGAGCAGCGAAAAAGTCCGTAATCACAAAGTTTTGCTGGCTGCTCTCAACATCGGCATTCCGTTGCTGCTCATCGCACTGATGGGCACACTGCTGATTGTGATGCGGAAAGTGAAGTTTTCAAAGAAACAGTAAATGTTAGAAAACGACTTTTAACTTTTGGCATTTTGGTCAAAAGCTATAGCCAAAAGCTAATAGCCGAATCGGCCGTAAATCTCTTCTAAAACCTTCTCTTCGTTTTCCCAAGTCAACTCTTGGGCGGCGGTTTTGCAGTTCTCGCGACATTGGGAAAGCCGTTCCGGAAGGGCCAGCTTTTTGATGGCTTCTGCGATGGATTCAGGTGTGACGGTTGAGGCAATCTCCCCGACATCATACGTTTTCACGATATTTGCCCGCTCCACCAAGTTGGAAACAACCATCGGCGTTCCGGCTTTGATGTACTCGAAAATCTTGTTCGGAAGGCTGAAGCGAAGGTTTGCGCTTTGGTCAGTGTCGATGGCCATGCCGATGTCTGCCAAAGAGGTGTAGTTAAAGAGATTTTCGGGCGTTTGCCGAGGAACAAAAGTAATTCGATCTTGTAATTGCATTTGCTTCGTCATCTCTTTCAGTTGCGGTAACACCGTTCCTTCTCCAACAATAAACAGGTGATAATCAGGAAGATATTGCATAGATAGGACGATTTCCTCTCCACCGCGCCCTTCGTTGATGCCAGCGCCCTGTAACAACAGAACCGTCTTATCTTCCGGCATTTGCAATGATTTGCGCGTGGCGGTAACTGAAAAAGAGTTTGCAGGCGGGATGTTCCGCACCAGATAAGGGCGGATTCCATATTCCTTTTCATACTGATCCACAATGGATTGGCTTACGGTGATGACCGTTTTCAGCTTTGGGAAACAACGCTTTTCGATGCCATGCCACACTTTGTAGGATATAGGTTTGCTGACCACTGAAAGCTCTCCGCAGAAATATTCGTGGCTGTCATATACCAACTCTTTCTTCCGCCATTTACTAACCAAATAATTGGGTAGTAAAGTGTCTAAATCGTTCGCTACCAACAAATCACATTTTTTGAAAAGCAGATAAAGCAGCAGACGGAATTGATATTCCGCGTAGAAAAGGACGCCGCGCCGGAAAAGCAGTCGCAGTCGTTTGGTTTTATACGGTCGTGGCGTCAATTTCGGGGAATCGCCATAGCAGCGGCCAACGAGTGTGACATCAAAGCCCTTTTTGTGAAGAAAAAGGGACATTTTGTCCATCCGTTGGTCGGTGTAGAGATCTTCGGTAACCGAGAGGATGACGCGTTTCATTATTCAGCCGAATCGAATCTTCCGTGGCAGTTTTTGTATTTCTTGCCGCTACCGCACGGGCAGGGATCGTTTCTGCCGACCTTCTTTTCGGCGCGGATTGGTTCGTTGGCGGGTTTTCCGGGAGCCACCTGGCGGCCGCGCATCTCCTGCCGACCGGTCTGTAGCTTCTTGGCGTCCGATTCGGGAAGCTTCGCTTCCTTCAGCTCAGTCTCTTCGGCAATGGGTAACTTGCCGATATTCAGGAAGGTGACGATTTCCTCGCTGATGCGGACAAGCAACTGGTCGAAGAGGTTGAAGGATTCGAGTTTGTAAATCAACAGGGGATCTTTCTGCTCATAGGAAGCGTTCTGCACACTCTCCTTGAGGTCGTCCATGGCGCGGAGGTGCTCCTTCCAGGCGTTGTCAATGACGGCGAGGGTGATGCCTTTCTCGAAGGAGAGGCCCACCTCACGACCTTGGGTTTCGTAGCATTTCTTCAACGGCGCCACAATGTTGATGGTCTTCTTGCCGTCGGTGAAGGGGATGGCGATGTTCTGGAAACGGTCGCCATGTTCCAGATAGACGCGCTCAATGACCGGATAGGCCTGCTCGGCAATCTTCTGCAATTTGGCTTTATAATGGTCATAAACAACTGGGTATAGCTTCTCCACCAGCGTACTTTGACGCTCTTGCAGGAAATATTGTTCTTCAAATGGCGATTCGCAGCCAAAAGTGCGGATCATAGACATCTTGAAGTATTCGAAATCTTTCGCCTCCCAAGCGTCGGCCACGAGTGTTTCGCATACGTCATGAACCATCTGGGCAATATCGATGGCCAAGCGGTCGCCGAAGAGGGCGTTGCGGCGTTTGCGGTAAATCGTGGAACGCTGCTTGTTCATCACGTCATCGTATTCCAACAAACGCTTACGGATGCCGAAGTTGTTTTCCTCGACTTTCTTCTGGGCGCGTTCGATGGACTTGGAAATCATGCTGTGCTGGATCACATCGCCGTCCTGGTGGCCCATGCTGTCCATGACTTTCGCGATACGGTCGGAGCCGAACAGACGCATGAGGTCGTCCTCCAAAGAAACGAAGAACTGTGAACTACCGGGGTCGCCTTGACGGCCGGCACGACCGCGCAACTGACGGTCAACGCGGCGGGAGTCGTGGCGTTCCGTGCCGATGATGGCCAAACCGCCTTTCTCACGAACTTCCGGTGTCAGCTTGATATCGGTACCACGACCGGCCATGTTGGTGGCAATGGTGACGGTGCCTTCGCGACCGGCTTCTGCCACAATGTCAGCCTCCTTCTTGTGCAGCTTGGCGTTCAAGACATTATGTTCAATATGTCTGCGGGTCAAGATGTTGGAAAGCAACTCAGAGATTTCAACCGAGGTGGTACCCACCAACACGGGTCTGCCCATTTCATGCAACCGCAAAATCTCATCCACTACAGCGGCATATTTCTCACGTTTGGTCTTATAGACCAGGTCATCGGCATCCACACGGATAACCGGCTTGTTGGTCGGGATTACAACGACATCGAGTTTGTAGATGTTCCAGAACTCGCCCGCTTCCGTTTCAGCGGTACCGGTCATGCCGGCCAGCTTCTTGTACATGCGGAAGTAGTTCTGCAGGGTGATGGTGGCATACGTCTGTGTGGCAGCCTCCACCTTCACATTTTCCTTCGCCTCGATAGCTTGGTGCAAACCGTCGGAGTAGCGGCGGCCCTCCATGATACGGCCAGTCTGCTCATCCACAATCTTCACCTTGTTGTCGATGATGACGTATTCCACATCTTTGTCGAACATGGTGTAGGCTTTCAGCAGCTGATGGACGGTGTGGATGCGGTCGGAAGCGATGGCGTAGTTGTTATAGATTTCCTCTTTGCGGGCCAGCTTTTCGTCAGAAGTGAGGTTTTCTTTCTCCAGTTCAGCGATTTGGGCGCCCACATCGGGCATGATGAACATCTTGGCCTCGTCGGCATCCTTGCTGATGAGGTCAATACCTTTGTCCATAATATCGACCGTGTTGAGCTTCTCTTCGATCACGAAATAGAGTTCGTCATCAATGAGGTGCATATTGCGGTTTTGGTCCTGCATGAAGAAGGATTCCGTGCGTTGCAGCACCTGTTTCATGCCGGGTTCGCTCAGGAACTTGATGAGCGCCTTATTTTTTGGCAGACCGCGGTGGGCGCGGAGCAGCAGCATGGCGCTTTCGTCCTGCGGTTTCGGATCGGGGTTCTCGGCCAGCATCTTCTTGGCTTGCGTGAGAATTTGCGCCACGTAGGTGCGCTGTGCCTCATACAGCTTTTGCACGATGGGCTTGTACTGGTCGAAGGCCTGTTGGTCGCCTTTGGGCGTGGGACCGGAGATAATCAACGGAGTACGGGCATCGTCAATCAACACAGAGTCCACCTCATCGACGATGGCGTAGTTGTGCGGGCGTTGCACCAGCTCACCGATATTACGTGCCATGTTGTCACGCAGGTAGTCGAAACCGAACTCGTTGTTGGTGCCGTAGGTGATGTCAGCGTTGTAGGCACGGCGGCGGTCGTCGGAGTTGGGCTCGTGCTTGTCGATGCAATCCACGGTGAGGCCGAGGAATTCGTAAAGCAACCCCATCCACTCGGAGTCACGTTTAGCCAAGTAGTCGTTGACGGTGACCACGTGGACGCCTTTGCCGGGCAGTGCGTTCAGATAGACGGGCAGGGTGGCAACGAGGGTTTTACCCTCACCGGTAGCCATCTCGGCGATTTTACCCTGGTGGAGCACGATACCGCCGATGAGCTGCACGTCATAATGGCACATGTCCCATTGAATCATGTTGCCGCCGGCCATCCAGCGGTTCTGGTAGATGGCCTTGTCGCCTTCGATGGTGATGCATTCGCGCTTGGCGGCCAAGTCGCGGTCGTGTTGCGTGGCCGTCACGGTGATGGTTTCGTTCTCCTTGAAACGGCGGGCGGTCTCCTTCATCACGGAGAAAGCCTCCGGCAGAATGTCGTTGAGGATATCCTGCGTGGTGGCGTAGATCTTATCCTCTAATTTCTCAATCTCTTTGTATTTATCCTCCTTCTCCTGCACGGGGATGTCATAGTTCTCTTCCAGATAATGGCGCAGTTCCGCCACCTGGTTTTCCTCCTTCTGCGTGGCGGTGCGGATTTTGTCGCGGAATTCTTCGGTTTTGTGTCGTAAGTCGTCAATAGGGAGATCTTTGATCGTTTCATACGCAGCCAGTGTCTTCTTCAAGAGCGGCTGCAGTTCTTTCATGTCTCTATCTGCTTTTGTACCAAACAGTTTCGTTAAAAAATTTGCCATATATGCCTATTTAGTTTTTTTCAAAATAAAGTGGCAAAGATACAAAAATCTTGCCATAAAAAAGTCACCCGGTTTTGAACGGCTATGGAGGCAACTGCGTTCTTGCAGAGGCACCTGTAGAGACGCGCTAATGACACGTTTCTACATTTTCAGGTGCCGTTAATTTTAACAAATAATTCTTAATATCTATTTGATTATTAATATGTTAGAATAATTATTATCTTTGCCGCCGTTTTGAAACTATCACTATTTTGAATCGGATGACGAAGAAACATACTACAGATCTCTCAATTGATGAATTCGCTCGTTTTGAAAACAATGGCAAGATTTTGGTTTACAATGCGATAGACCGGACAACAGCGGACTTCCAAAGAATTCTGGACTGTGCAGTGTGGTTCGCGCAACGCGGTAAAACAGTAGTGATGACCCCTAAAATGGATGTTCCGTACAAAAATCCAGAATACGACATCATTTACGGCAGCTTAAAGGGAACAGCTTATTACAGCAAGTGTCCCGATTTTATGGTTGATGGCATCTGGTATGAACACGAGGGGTACTCCGGAAAAAATCCACAAAGATCGTTTCGTAACATGTGCAATCACGGCTCAAAGCAATCAAATAGAATCATTGTTGAAGATTGCGGACTAACCGATGGTTATATGTTACGGTCTATTGCCAGTAGAATTACAGTAGGTATTGATATTCAGGAATTATGGGTGAAGAGAGGTACAAAATTGCGACCCCTATATAAAACTGAAGGCCAATGTAAAAAACATTGACCCAGTGCGCGACGAATCCGTAGAATCGTCAGTTGGAATCGCTTCCAGCCTCACGGCAAAAATACACTTTTTTTAATAACACCCCACATTTCGATATTTTTTTTGAGACAATGTCCACAGTGGAGATGCGCCAAGGCACGTCTCTACAATCTCTCATTTCGGAATGTTTTCGGGCTCACTCCAACTTTCTGGCGGAAAAAAGTGCCGAAGTGGCTTTGGTTGCGGAAGCCGAGGCGGTCGGAGATCTGTTGTACTGGAAGGGTTGTGCTGAGCAACAGCGATTTCGCCTGGCGGATGAGATTGTAAGTGATGCACTCACCTGCGCTCCTGCCAGTGACCTGTTTCACCACGTTTGCGATATACTTGGGCGTAAAGCACATCTCATTGGCGTACCATTCGATGGAATGATGTTCGCGGCAATGTACTTCAACCAAGGCGAGGAAACGCCCAGCCAGCTCTTCCGGACGGGAGAGCGTGTGAAGTTTGGAGAAAGATTTGTCGTACAAACCGTAAACAAAATAGGTCATCGAGCGCACAAGGTCGAGCGCCACCTCACGGGCGTTGCTCACATCGGGTGTCAGCATAACCTCGTGCAGCAGCTTAAGATAGTGCATGGTGACCTGCATCTGCTGTTCCGTCAGAGGAAAAACGGGGCGCATATACGCCCGGATATGAGCATCTCCTGACAAGTTTAAGTGGAGATCTTCGCCGAATTGCGGTGAGAAACTCAACACATATTGGAAATAGTCTTTGCTTGACTCTATTACCTGAATGGGCTGGTTAATCAGTATGGAGGAGAAACATGGGGCCTCGATCTCATAGAACTGATGGTTGATATTGGCGGTAATCCTTCCTTGAACATGCAGGTTAAGGGCATAAACTGCTGTCTGGAAATAATCAGAAAGGAGTGTTGTTGTCCCATCGATAACGGTCAGTTGCAAGTCGTCACCGAGGCATGTCCTGTTAGTGATGTTGTCAATATCCCGCAAAATAGGGAGTTCGTGAAAATGGCTTGTTTCAGTCATAAAGCATAGAATAGATACGTTGAATTTGTTAATTGTATGACTTATACGTATTTTCAAATACTCGAAGCAAAAATACTAAAAATCACAATGTGTAAAATAGAACAATAATTCAAACTCAAGTGACAATGTTGTTTATTTAAAAATATGGTATTTTTGCGGTTGCAAATTTGAAAGATTGTGCTCTTTTATGTTTACGATTATTATAAATCCATAAAATATGAAAAAACTTTTTACTTTTTCCATGTTAGCACTGTTGTGCTTCTTTGCTGCGGCGCAAACAGTCACCTTCACGGGGCGTGATGCCGACAGCCGTTATGTACAGCTGAACCGCGTGGTCGTCACCAACCTCACGAAAGGATGGCAGCAGACCCTGTTCTGGCCTGACACTGCTCTAATGATGGAATCCACCATGCAGAACGGTATCACTGGCATCGGTGATGTAGAGACGCAACGCATTGCGTCTCTACAATTGTCGCAGAACAACCCGAACCCCTTCAACGCCACCACCGAAATTCAGCTCACCGTAGTGGAAATCGGTGATGTGACCTTGACCGTCACTGACATGAACGGTCGTGTGGTTGCAGGGGCGAATAATTATTCGCCCCTACAACCCGGCATCCACCAATTCCGCATCACCCTCGCCCAATCCGGTATCTACATCATGACCGCCATCCAGGACGGGAAAACATCGTCCATCAAGATGGTGTGCAACGGCGGGGGAAGTGCAAACAGAATCGAAAATCAGGGTGTGGTAGAGACGCAGAATTTTGCGTCTCCGCAACCCAAATCTAACGGCCAATCTTTCGCCAACAATCTGATGGAATACGTGGGCTATGCCACCATCGACGGTGTAGAGATGGAGAGTCGTCACATCAAGCAAGAGCAAGGCGTTTCGGAGAATTTCACTTTGCAGTTCGCAATTCCGTACATGGGAGCCCCTGCTGAAAAGAAATCCGAGGATTTCCGCGTTGCGCTTTCGTTGAGTCCCTTCTCTTTGAACCAGTTCGAGAAAGGCTACTCGTTTGCTGTCGGGGACAAGACCGCCTCGACCCCGGAGGAGTTGCAGAACATCTACCGTGAGCTCGGTTCCACGGAAATGTACGTCCGCATCGCCACCAAACGCCACAAGACCGCTGAGGATGTCACCGACGGGCAACCTGACGAAAATGCCAACGTCCACACGTTCGACCAAGGAATACATCTTTGTGAGATTGCGGCAGCATTGAACATCCCCATCAATCCGGAAATCATGTGCGCCTACACCTACATGGACATGGACAAGCAGCAGGCGCCGCGCTTCGAAGAGTATCCAGAGTTCAACTTCCTGATGAATGGGAAAAAGTGGGAGGAACTGACCCTCGATGAAATCTGCACCGTGCTGGAAGCTTACGGCGCTTTTGTGGGCGAGGCGATTCTCAGTACAGGTTGCACCGTGAACAACTGGAATCTTGGCAACGAGGCCAATTTCGGTTTCGCTGGCATCAGCATGGGACTGAAAACCGCTGTGGATCCGAAACTTGAGAAAGCCGGAACGCTCAAGAAATATTTGGCCCCTGTGTTCGCACGTGGCTGGCTGAAGAAGCATGTCTGGAAGCACGATGCCAAGGCATACGCCGCCGTGAAGAGGGGAATATTAAGCGCATACGCCAAATTAGGCATTGACGATTCCAATGTCAAATTCTCAACGCATGTGGCCACCGTGGTCTTCCCAGCTGGATGCACCGCGAAGTTCTTCAACTTCATGAAGGACAACGGCTATGAGATGGAAACTGCGGGTATCAGCTACTATCCCAGTGCCCCGTCCATGGCCTTGAGCAAGAAAGGACTTCTCAAGAAAACGGTTAAGAAAATCAACAAGAAGTGCGGTCTTAACGTTTTCATCGGCGAGTTCTCCTACCCATCGGGCAAGATGGACGGTCCTTTCGCCGGGTGGAACAAGAAGGTAAAGGGCTACAAGCACGACCAGCAGGGACAGGCCAACATTTACGCTGACGTAATAAAGTGGGGCAAGGCCAACGGCATGGCCGGCATCCGCTATTGGGCACCTGACTATGAGGGCTGGTACGCGATGTCCATGTTCGAGTTCTCCAACAAGAAGGGTACCGCGAAAAGCATCCTGACAAACCATAAAGGGCTGATCGAGAAATAATTTCACAGTGTTTTTTATCCACAAGATCCTGCACTATTAAACAATCATAAAAAAAGGCACCCGTTTCCGAGTGCCTTTTCTCATATCATACGATCCACGGATTATTTTTCCATGTCTCTGTACTCGTTCACGATGTTTTTCACATTCGCGGGGGCGAGACGGCCATAGACTCTGCCGTTAACCAAAGCCACGGGGGCCAGACCGCAGGCACCGACGCAACGCAGAGAGGTGAGGGAGAAGAGACCGTTCTTGTCCGTCTCGCCGGGCATGATGCCCAGTTCTTTTTCGAAGGATTCCAGAATCTTTTCGCCGCCACGCACGTAGCAAGCCGTACCCATACACACAGAAACCGGATATTTACCCTTCGGTTGCATGGTGAAGAAAGAGTAGAAAGAGACAACGCCATAGACCTTTGCGGTCGGGATGTGCAGTCTCTCCGCAATCAACTCTTGAGCCTCAGCGGGAAGGTAACCCAGATAATCCTGTGTCTGGTGCAGAACGTTAATCAATTCGCCAGGAGCATTATTGAATCTGTCGCAGATCTCAATAATCTTGTCGCTGACTTCCTTTTTCATTTTGATAATTATCTTATCCATAATGGTGTTTTTTTAATTATTGATGAATACTGAAACAGAATTATTTGTTCAAATCCACTTCAACGGTCGTTTGTCTGTCGAAATAGTGGGTATGCAGCAGTTCATGCGATTTGTGACCGCACGGTTCGCCCAGGAATTCCTTGTATAGCGTTTGGATGGATGGGTTCTCGTGAGACTTACGGAGAGGCATGTTCTTATCTGCTTGGTAGATAGCTTCCCAACGGGCTTTGATGATGTCGCCGTTGCCGTGGTGCAGGGGCTGGCCACCGCCGTCGATACAACCGCCGGGGCAAGCCATGATCTCGATAGCATGGAAGTTGCACTTGCCGGCTTTGATGTCCTCCAACAGCTTACGGGCGTTCTTCAAACCGTGGGCGATACCGATGTTGATCGGCAGGCCGTCGAAATCGATAGTAGCGGAACGGATGCCTTCCAGACCTCGCAGTTCCTCGAAGTCAATCTTCGGGAGAGGTTTCTTGGTATAGACCTCGTAAGCAGTACGCACGGCAGCCTCGATGACACCGCCGGTGGTACCGAAGATGACAGCAGCACCGGTGGATTCGCCGAGCGGGCTGTCGAACTCTTCCTCAGGAAGTTTCGTGAAGTCGAGGTTGGCCTGTTTGATAAGGGCAGCCAACTCGCGGGTGGTGATGGAGAAATCGACATCAGGATTGCCGTTCACCTTGAATTCGTCACGACCGCACTCATACTTCTTGGCCAAGCACGGCATCACGGAAACACAAACCATGTCTTCGCGTTTCACGCCGATCTTGTCGGCAAAGTAGGTCTTTGCCATGGCGCCGAACATCTGTTGCGGGGATTTAGCGGTGGAGGGGAGTTCCTTCAGTTCCGGGAACTGGTGTTCGAAGAAGTTCACCCATGCCGGACAGCAGGAGGTCAGGATAGGCAGCTTGACATCCTTGTCGCCAGCGAGGAATTTGCCGAGACGGCCGAGGAGTTCGGTACCTTCTTCCATGATGGTCAAGTCGGCGCTCCAGTCGGTGTCGAACACATAGTCGAAACCGAGGGCCTTGAGGGCGGCGGTGAGCTTGCCGGTCACGATTGAGCCGGGTTTCATGCCGAATTCCTCACCGAGAGCCACACGCACGGCGGGAGCCACTTGGACAACCGTCTTCTTGCTGGGATCCACGATGGCGCGGATAACCTTTGCAGTGTTATCGACTTCGGTAAGAGCGCCCACAGGACACACGGCAACGCACTGTCCGCAGAACGTACACGGAGAGTGGTCGAGGTGTTGGTTGAAGGCGGTGGAGACGACTGCCGGGAAGCCACGCTCGATAGCGGAGAGGGCGCCCACGGTCTGCATCTCGTTACACATCATTTCGCAACGACGGCACATGACGCACTTGTTCATGTCGCGGATGATAGAGGGAGAAACCTCGATCTGGTAGCTGGACTGAACGTGGTCGGGGCCTACGAACGGGTTGCTGCGGATGCCGAAGCGGATGGCGAGAGCCTGGAGCTCGCACTTGCCGCTCTTGGCGCATTGCAGACAGTCGTTCGGGTGGTCGGAGAGCATGAGCTCGAGCACCGTGCGGCGGGCGTTGATCACGCGCATCGAGTTGGTGCGGACCACCATGTCGGGCATACATTCGGTGACGCAGGCGGGCGCCAGATTACGGCGGCCGGCGACCTCCACGACACAGAGACGGCATCCACCAGGTCTGTTGTGGACATCCATGCCCTTGAATTCAAAGTGGCAAAGGGTGGGGATGGAGATACCCATCTGCTTTGCGGCGTTAAGAATCGTAGTACCTTTCGGCACTTCAATTTCTCTATTGTCTATTGTTAATTTAATTGTATCCATATTGTTCACCTTTCACTAAATAATACTGATTGCACCGAATTTACATTTCTCAATACATGTACCGCACTTGATACAGAGTTCCTGGTTGATTTCGTGAGGCATCTTGACCGTGCCCTTGATGGCGCCGACGGGGCAGTTGCGGGCGCAGGCCGTACAACCTTTACACTTGTCAGCGTCGATGACATACTGTTTGAGGGCCTTGCACTGTCCGGCAGGGCATTTCTTCTCGGTCACGTGAGCCACGTACTCATCCCAGAAGTTGTCGATGGTGGACAAGACGGGGTTCGGGGAGGTCTGACCCAAGCCGCAGAGCGCCGTGTCTTTGATGACGTGGCTGAGGTTCTTCAGCAGGGCGAGGTCTTCCATGGTGCCGTTACCCTTGGTGATGCGGTCGAGGATTTCGCTCAGACGCTTGTTACCGATACGGCACGGGGTGCACTTACCGCAGGATTCCTCCACGGTGAAGTCAAGGTAGAACTTGGCGACGGAGACCATGCAGGAGGTCTCGTCCATGACGATCATACCGCCGGAGCCCATCATGGAGCCGGCAGCCACGAGGTTGTCGTAGTCGATCGGGGTGTCGAGGAACTTCTCGGTCAAGCAGCCGCCGGAAGGACCGCCGGTTTGCACGGCTTTGAACTTCTTGCCGCCCTTGATGCCACCGCCGATTTCGTAGATGACCTCACGAAGGGTGATACCCATTGGCACCTCGATCAAACCGACGTTGTTGATCTGGCCGGCCAATGCGAACACCTTCGTACCTTTGGACTTTTCAGTGCCGATGGAGGAGAACCATTCCCAACCCTTGTTGATGATAACCGGGATGTTGGCGTAGGT
>R25__coassemble_209_pt1 | contig 38109 bp, 33 predicted proteins | sample R25__metabat2_low_PE_038 | metagenome-assembled genome bin R25
GAAAATATGACATGTTGCATGATGGAGTTACGACTCATACCGACGGGGCGCGCACTCGTTATGCCGGAGGTCTGCAATACACTGACAGACAATGGGTTCTCCGTGGCGAGTATCTTTGGGGAAAAACTGATTTTGCAGCGGTGGATCCCCTCACGGATGATTACGTTCCTGTGCCTACCCGCACACAAGGGTTCTATGTGACAGCCGGTTACTGGTTCCGATTCGGCTGGGGCGATAACAGCAAAATCGAACAGAAGTTGCGTCCCTTACTCCGGTTTGACTATTATGAAAAGGACAAGACCTCGAATACCAACTCCATCTATTACTCAACCGGTGTGGAGTGGTGGCCCGAAAAGCACCTCCGCACGCAGTTGGCCTATACTCTCAAGCAACACCCTAAAGACCAATCTTTTGGACATAATGTAACGATGATGGTAAGCGCGGTCTTTTAAATGTAGAATGAAGAATGTAGAATGAAGAATGTAGAATGAAGAATGTAGAATGTAGAATATGAAAAGAACAATTACCTTTTTATTAGCAATTAGCATCTTGATGATGTGTGTGTCCTGCGGGAAGAAGCAGAATCCGCAGACCAAAGACGGACTTTCAGGCAGTATTACCATTTCCGGTGCCTTTGCCCTTTATCCCTTAGCGGTGAAGTGGGCCGAGGAGTTTCAGGCAATGCATCCTGGCGTGCGCATTGACCTTTCTGCAGGTGGCGCTGGCAAAGGCATGACCGACGTGCTGGCCGATGTGGTCGATCTCGGAATGGTCTCCCGCGAGGTCTATCCCCCGGAATTGGAGAAGGGTGCCGTTCCGTTCGCTTCGGCCAAGGACGCGGTGGTTATCACCATCAATGCCGACAACCCTTTGGCTGACAAGCTGATGAAGCACGGCATCTCCCAGGAGGCCGCCACCAAAATCTGGATCACGGGCGAATACACCACCTGGGGACAGGTGCTGGGCACTAACGATAATACCCCGATTCACGTCTATACCCGCTCCGATGCTTGCGGTGCGGCCGAGACGTTCGCCCTCTGGATGGGCAAGAAGCAGGAAGATCTGTTGGGCACCGCCGTCTTCGGTGACCCGGGATTGGCTTCCGCTATCCAAGCCGACAAACTCGGCATCGGGCTGAACAACATCGGCTACGCGTACGACGAGAAGTCGCGGAAGCCCAACCAGGGACTGCTCGTCTGCCCGATCGACCGTGACAACGACGGCGTCATCACCTCCGACGAGTACTTCTACGACACCAAGGATGACTTCATCGCGGCGGTGGCCGAGGACAAATACCCGTCGCCGCCCGCCCGCGACCTCTACTTGGTCAGTCACGGCACCCCCAAGAATCCCGCCGTCATCGCCTTCCTCGAATATGTCCTCACTGATGGTCAGAAGCAGAACGTGCCCGTGGGCTACATCAGCTTGAACGAGGAGAAATTACAGAAAGGGTTGGAAAAGTTGGGGGTCAAGAATTAACGCCTGGCTGTTGACTGTTGGCTATTGGCTGTTGGCTAACCCTAGGACTCAACTAATTAGGCTTTAACATGCAGAAATCGAGAATCATCAAAGACAAAACCGCGCAGGCCGTCATGTTCGGTCTCACCATCGTCTCCATCCTTATGGTGGTGGTGATGTTCGTGGGGCTGTATCTGAAGTCGGCACCGGTGCTGGAGGACCGTTCGTTGTGGGGGCTGCTGACCTCCTCGGAATGGAAGCCCATGAAGGGCGAGTTCGGTTTCCTGCCCTTCTTGGCGGGCACGTTGTGGGTGACGTTCGTCGCCATCCTCCTTGCGTTGCCCATCTCGCTGCTCACGGCGGTTTTCCTCAACGAATACGCGAAATCCTACGTCAAGAAGTTCGTGTTTCCGGCGTTGGACATTTTGGCGGCGTTACCGTCTGTCATCTACGGCGTGTGGGGCGTGTTGGTCATTGTGCCTTGGATTTCGAAACACGTCGCGCCGCATTTCATGGACTTCTCCACGGGATATACGGTGTTGGCCGCCGGCATCGTGCTGGGCGTCATGGTGATACCGTTGTTGGTAAGTCTGTTCATCGAGGTCTTCTCTTCCGTTCCTTTGGAGTTGCGCGAGAGCTCGTTGGCGCTGGGCGCGAGCCGTTGGCAGACCACCAAGAAGGTGCTGTTCCGGCGCACCTATCCTGGCATTATCGCAGCCACGGTGCTGGCCATTTCCCGAGCCATGGGCGAGACCATCGCGGTGTTGATGGTGTGCGGCTGCGTCATCGGCATCCCCAACGGCTTCCTTGACCCTTGCTACCCGATTCCCGCCCTCATCGCCAACAACTACGGCGAGATGCTCTCCATGCCCATGTACGAGGCCGCCCTCATGTTCGCCGCCCTTATCCTCTTCCTCGTTGTACTCGTCTTCAACCTCATCTCTCGCATCGTACTCTACCGGCTCGAAAAGCGACTCGGTAACAGTTAGATAGACAACTCCCTTGTTCACTATTCACTAATCCCTATTCACAAATCACCAAAATGAAAATATCCTCCAAAAAGAAAGTTCGTGAGATTGTCGCCAAGACCTTCATGTGGATGGCGATGTTCGTCGTGTTCGGACTCGTCATCAGTGTCATCTGGACCATTTTCTCCAAAGGGGTGAAGGCCATGAGCTGGGACATGGTGAGCAAGCTGCCGGGCGGTGGTTTCTACATCGGCAAGGAGGGCGGCTTCCTGAATGCCATCGTCGGATCGCTCTACATCGTGGGTGCCTCCACGGTGTTGGGGTTAATCGTCTCCATCCCGGTGGTCTTTTTCCTCAACGTCTATTTGCAGCGGGATTCCAAATTGGCATACGCCGCGCGGATGGCCTTCGATGTGCTCTTTGGGGTGCCCTCCATCGTTTATGGCGCGTTCGGATTCACCATCATGATCTATTTCGGGCTGCGGACCTCGCTATTGGGCGGTATCATCGTCATCACGCTGCTCATCATCCCCATCTTCATCCGTACGATGGACGAGGCCACCCGTAACTTTCCTCGCGACATTTTGGACGCCAGTTTCGCGTTAGGAGCCACGCGCTGGGAGACCCTGAAGGTGGTGCTGCGGCAGATTGCCCCGGGCATCGCCACAGCCACCCTGCTTTCGGTCGGCCGCGCCATCGGCGACGCCGCCAGCGTAATGTTCACCGCCGGCTACACCGACAGCATCCCTACGTCCCTGTCCCAACCTGCTGCAACGCTGCCCCTCGCCGTCTTCTTCCAACTCCAAAGTCCTATTCCCGAGGTCGTTGACCGCGCCTACGCCGCCGCTCTCGTTCTCACCGTCATTGTTCTCGTTCTCAGCATCGCCAGCCGTTTCATCACCAACCGATTTTCGAAGAATAAAATATAGACATTATTCCTTGAATTGCCCCGATATGGGTAAAAGCTTGGTAGCGAATTTGTTATAAAACAGAAATAATGATAGAAGTCAAAAATCTAAACGTCCATATCAAGGGCAATCACATTTTGAAGAACGTGAATGTGGAGTTGCCCGAAAAGCAGATTACCTGCATTATCGGACCGTCGGGCTGCGGGAAATCCACCTTGCTGCGGACGCTCAACCGTCTGATAGACACCACGGAAGGAGTCAAGTTGGATGGGCAAGTGCTGGTTGATGGACAGGACATCCTCGCCAGCGAGTCCGATGTCACCGAATTGCGTCGCAAGATCGGGTTGGTGAGCCAGCGGCCGTGCCCGTTGCCCATGTCCATTTTCGACAATGTGGCTTACGGCTGCCGCATCAACAAGATGTTCCCTAAGCGCCGCATGTTGATTTACCAAGTACAGAAAAACCTCAAGGCAGTGGGTCTTTGGAACGAAATCAAGGAACGTGTCCGCACTCCGGCGAGCCGTCTTTCCATCGGGCAGCAGCAGCGTCTCTGTCTCGCCCGCTCCCTCGCCGTGGAGCCCGACTATATCCTCGCCGACGAGGCCACCAGCGCCCTCGACCCCATTTCCGCCAAGACCGTGGAGGATCTTTTCGTGTCGCTCAAGGAGCAATACTCCATCATCATGGTCACCCACACTCTGCGGCAGGCCCTCCGCATCGCCGACCACGTCGTCTTCATGTACCTCGGCGAAATCATCGAACAAGGTCCCGCTGACCAAGTTTTCCACAATCCCCAGCACGAACTTACGCAAAAATATCTCAACGGCGCTTTCAGTTAGTTATAATAAACATAAATCCTTGAGCAGCCTCGGAGAGGCAAAACGCGCGAAGCGCTAATAACCCCACATAAGCGAAGCGCAATGTGGGGCCACAAAAATAAAGTCACAATGTATAAGTTAACCCATCTGAAAGAATTGGAATCCGAGTCCATCTACGTGTTGCGGGAGGTGGCGGCGCAGTTTGAGAAGCCGGCCATCCTCTTCTCCGGTGGCAAGGACTCCATCGTGGTCACCTATTTGGCCTACAAGGCGTTCTATCCCGCCAAGATCCCGTTCCCGTTGCTGCACATCGACACGGGGCACAACTTCCAGGAAACCCTCGACTACCGCGACGCGCTCGTGGAGCAGTTAGGTGCACAGTTAGTTGTCGGCTCCGTGCAGGAGAGCATCGACAAGGGACGTGTGAAGGAGGAAAAGGGCTACAACGCCAGCCGTAACCGTCTGCAGACCACAACGTTGTTAGACACCATCGAAGAATACAAGTTCGACGCGTGCATCGGAGGCGCTCGGCGTGATGAGGAGAAAGCCCGCGCCAAAGAGCGTTTTTTCTCGCATCGCGACGAATTCGGGCAGTGGAACCCCAAGAACCAGCGGCCCGAACTGTGGAACATCTTCAACGGGCGCAAGAATATGGGCGAGCATTTCCGCGTGTTTCCCATCAGCAACTGGACTGAGATGGACGTCTGGCAGTATATCTATGCGGAGAAAATCCCGTTGCCGTCGCTCTACTTCACGCACGAGCGTCGCTGTTTCCTCCGCGACGGCCAGTGGTTGGCCGCCGAGCCCTGCATGACGCTGAAGCCCACCGAGGAGGTGGTCACCCGCCGTGTGCGTTGCCGCACCATCGGCGACATCACCTGTACCGGACTCACCATCTCCGAGGCCAACTCCTTGGAGGACATCATTTCCGAGATCGCCGCCACCCGCATCACCGAACGCGGTGGTCGTGCCGATGACAAGCGCAGCGAAACCGCCATGGAGGACCGGAAGAAGGAAGGGTACTTTTAGTTAGTAGTTAGCAGTTAGCAGTTAGTAGTTAGTAGTTAGCAGTATGAATAACGGATATTTAGACATGGAGCTGTTGCGGTTCACGACCGCGGGCAGCGTGGATGACGGCAAAAGCACGCTCATCGGAAGATTGTTATACGACAGCAAGTCGATTTTCGAGGATCAGTTGGAAGCGGTGGAGCAGGCCTCGCGGAGCCGCGGCAACGAGGAGGTGAACCTCGCGCTGCTCACTGACGGACTGCGGGCCGAACGCGAGCAGGGCATAACCATCGATGTGGCCTACCGCTACTTCGCCACACCCAAGCGCAAGTTCATCATCGCCGACACCCCCGGACATATCCAATACACCCGCAACATGGTGACGGGTGCCTCCACCGCCGACCTCGCCATCATCCTCATCGATGCCCGCAATGGTGTGGTGGAGCAGACAGTGCGCCATTCCTACATCGCCTCGCTGCTCGGCATCCCCTTTATCACTGTGTGTATCAATAAGATGGATTTGGTTGATTTCTCCGAGCAGGTCTTCACGGACATCCGGCAGCGCTACGAGGAGATGGCCGCCAAAATCGGCATCCGCGCCTCGCTGCTCTTCATTCCGATCTCAGCCAAATACGGCGACAACGTGGTGGAAGATTCCCAAAATATGCCGTGGTACACAGGCGGTCCGCTGATGCATTTGCTGGAGACGGTCTCCATCGAACACAAAATGGGCGACGAGGCACAACCGCTGCGATTCCCCGTGCAATACGTCATCCGGCCTATCTCCGACAAGTTCCCCGACTACCGCGCCTATGCGGGACGGCTCTCTGGTGGCGTGCTACGCAAGGGCGACACCGTGCGCGTGCTTCCCTCCGGGCTGACGAGCACTGTGAAGGCCATTATGCAGGCCGACAAAGAGTTGGAAATGGCACACACCCCCGAATCTGTTTCTGTCCTGTTGGAAGATGACATCGATATCAGTCGTGGCGACATGCTCGTGGGCGCGGAAGGATCGCAACCCGAGGTGACCCAGCAACTCAAGATGCACTGCTGCTGGTTCAATGAGACGGAGATGCAGCTGCGCAAACGCTACATCCTCCGCACCGCCGTGTCGGAAACCGTCGCAATGGTGCAAGGGGTGGATTACAAGGTAGATGTCAGCACCTTGGAGCACGTCGAAGGGGTGACCTCACTGAAGATGAACGACATCGCCTGCATCACGGTGAAGACCGCCAATCCGATAGTGGTTGACAGCTATGACGAGAACCGTGTCACCGGCTCCGTCATCTTCATCGATCCAGATAGTTTTGAGACTGTGGGGGCGGGAATGGTGGCGATGTATAATTCATAATTCATAATTCACAATATAAAGGTGATGAGATATTACAAAGATGATATTGATGGTTTGAATGTGCGGTTCGCGGAGGCGGCTCCGCAAGAACTGCTGCAACATTTTTGGGAAATCTATGGAGCCAGGATTGCTTTGTCGTCCAGTTTGAGCATTGAGGACCAGACCCTTACGGACATGCTGATGAAAGTCAACCCGGATGCGAGGGTTTTCACGCTTGACACGGGCCGGCTTTTCCCAGAGACCTACCAGCTTATCGACAAGACGAACCTGCACTACGGCATCCGCATGGAGGTGTTCTGTCCGCAGACGGAGGCGCTGCAACGGTTCGTGCAGGAGCAGGGCATCAACCCGTTTTACGAAAGCATCGAGAAGCGGCACGCCTGCTGCCACGTGCGCAAGCTCGAACCCCTGGGCCGCGCGTTCCGAACCCTCGACGCATGGATCTGCGGACTCCGTCGCGAGCAGTCTGTCACCCGCACCAATATGCGGAAAATCGAATGGGATGAAAGCCACAACGTGTTGAAAATCAACCCGCTAATCGACTGGACCGAGGCGCAGGTGTGGGAGTATGTGAAAGCTCACCATGTGCCATACAACAATCTTCACGACAAGGGTTACCCGAGCATCGGGTGCGAGCCGTGTACACGGGCGGTGAAGCCAGGTGAAGATATCCGCGCCGGCCGCTGGTGGTGGGAATCGCCCGAACACCGCGAGTGCGGACTGCACCAGCGGTAATGGTTATAGCTTATAGGTTATTGAAGCCCTCACACAAAGAATAATAGAATGTCAGCAATATTTGCAAGAGCACAGTAAATGTGGTGCAGCATTCTACTTTGATACTCTTCTCCGTTACATTAACTCCAAAAGGGAATGCAGCTTATTCGTATTGCAGAACGGCTTAAAGTTCTGCAAACCCCAGATGAAGATAAACGCCCTCACCGATGCCCGTCACTCTGACGAGGAAATCGGGCGCCGCCTTTCCGAAATCGACGACGACATCCGCAAGGCCGAAGCCCTCCTCCGTCACAACCTCTCCTTCCGAGGCCTGATCCGTCCGTAACCGCCGTCACGCGCCTCCCTTGTCCTACACCGCCTCCAACCGCCACGCCTCCGGCACCCGCATCGGGCTGATGGACAGCACGGTGCCGGTGGAGGCGATGGTGTGCGGGGTTATTCATCCCCGTTAGGGGATGCCTGTCTGTAGAAACGGATGTCCACGTGCGGTTTCAAATCCCCAGAGGGGATTCATAATCAACGGGTTACCGAAACATTGTCGTGCCCGATGTGCAACCCCTCACGGGGTTGTGGGGGCTGCCGCATCGCCAACGGCTACAGACAGGGAACCCCTAACGGGGTTCGGGGCGTGGCCGGGAACGTCCTCGTGCTACAGATATGGAAGCCCTGACGGGCTTGGACGGGATGCGGGAACGAACCCATCGCCGCTTCCATGCTTCCAATCCCTATCTATGTAATGCCAAATACAAATAGAAAAAAGCCTCTGGATTCGATTTCTTCAGCTTGTTGAGTTTTGTGTATTCGTAGTCTGTGAACAACCAATCCCTCATGCGCTCCAGCTGCCGACTGCTGTATTTCTCGATTGTGATGCCATCCGTTTCAATCTGTGATACAAGATAATACGCCTTGGCAGCGGACAGAATGGCTTCCTCAATATGGAATGGTTCAGAAAAAATGTGACTGGATACTTGTTTGATGCCTCGTTCCAGCACCTGATACTCAACATTGTTTCGGCTCTTCCGGAAACAGATGGAGAGAGCATGATCCATTGTGTCGTGAAGAATGTCATCCACAGAAAAGTGCTTGTCTCGGTAACTTGCTTCTTGTTCGGCAATCGTTCGGTACACAGCAGAGAGGGACACCATGTCATCTGCTTTGTCGAACAGAGCACCTATGTCATACAACTGCTTCATAATCTCCATTCCGCATTCAGAATTACCTTTCCGATAGGGTACGCCAACCGTTCGTGGAGCAAAAGCCGTCAGTTTGTCTGCGAGAAGATTGTTGATATCGGGCACACGAACCGTCCTGTCTTCACCTTCTGTCGCAAGAAAAATGTTGGTGATAGGCAACTCAATGATTCGATTGTATGGAACTTGTTCAAAAAGAATATCCAACAAGATATACGATTCCTTTCTTTCAACAACAGAAGTGAAGAAAAACTTATAATGTGCTTTTGGAACTATACCAGATTTTCTGCTATGTTCTTCAATGCGAGAAAAACCCTTGACAATGGCAATTTGTTGAAGGGCCGCAGTAAGGTTTTGGTTACTCAACGGAAGGATGATGTCAATGTCGATGGACAATCTGTGCGGCTCCTTGAATATTAGCATCAGTGCAGTCCCTCCTTTGAAAACGAAAGGAAGCGATGATTCAGAGAGACCCTCCAGCAATGACAAAGCCCGGATAGATTTCTCTACCAGAATTTTATCGGCTTTGTGTCTCTTCGATACTTGGTTTATCCAATCTATTGTGAATGAATTTTGCGTAATCATAGTTTAATGGTTTATTTCGTCCAAGATTTCTTCGATAACGTCACGGCGGCCCCGACGACCAGCATAACGGAGCATCCGGCTGGTGTTGACGGAATAGTCGGCAGTTGCATTTGCATAGATGTCAACTATCTCAGTATCTGAAAAAGGGAATATCCTGTCAAGTGCAAAATCCACCAAAATTTTCTCCAACGACGCCAAGGGCATATCCTCAACCTCAATGGTTGGAGCTTCAAGTGCCATGTTGCGGACCACGATATATCCGTCATAATAGGGCAATTCCTCACTAAGATTACGATACAAGACCGTGCGACGATATGTTTTGCCTATTTCGTGGTACGCCGCATCGACAACATCGCGTTCTACATCAACAAAAAACAGCTGCGTATTCAGCAGGTATGTTGAAAATGCATTTGCCACACGCAGATCCCACTGACAATATTTCGCGAATGGCAATCTGCGTTGCATAATGTCTGCTATTACTTCTGTCCTTGTGTAGATGTTTGGTTTGAATATAGGCTTTCTCCCAAATCGGTAAAGCCCCCGCCCAATAGAGTATATCACCCCCTTGTTAACAAGAGAGTGGATTTTCCATCGAATTGTTGAAGTTGGAATATCTGGAGAATAGCTCCGATAGAAATCCGCAATCTCATTAGATGTCAATTGTATCCTGTCACCCAATGTGTTACATAACTCGTCTATATGTAATGTGTCATACATCCTTGTCCGTTTTTTGTCGGTGCAAAGATACACAAATTTTCGTCAATAAATAAAAATAATTGCCGATAATTTGATTTTTTCGGATGAACCACATTATCCTGGAGTTCCGCCGCTATGAAGACGCTTCCCTCGTCTACGCCGCCTCCAACCGCCACGCTTCCGACACCCGCATCGGGCTGATGGACAGCACGGTGCCGGAATCCCGTCCTCGCCAGTGCACTTATCTCTCCGTCGCCCCGTTCTTCGCCCAAATAATCACCCCAATCAAGATCAACGCCATGGGCGGCAAAATCATCAGCCCGTTGTTGAGGTAGCCGGCGGCGTACCAGCTGTCGGGGACGACCTGGTGGTTCCACAACGTGCCGGAGCCGAGCAACTCGCGGAAGAAGGCCACCACGACAAGCACGAATCCGTAGCCGAGACCGTTCATCACGCCGTCCATGAACGACGGGAACGGCTTGTGTGACAGCGCGAAGGCCTCCAAACGGCCCATGATGATGCAGTTGGTGATGATGAGTCCCACGAAGACCGACAGCATCTTGCTCACATCGTAGAGGTATGACTGCAGCAACAAATCCACGAGGATGACGAAGAAGGAGACCACCAGAAGCTGCACGATGATGCGGATGCGCGGCGGTATCGTGTTGCGCATCAAAGAGATGATGAAGTTGGAGCAGGCACAGACCACCGTCACGGAGAGGGCCATGACCACGGCGGGCTTGAGCTGCGCGGTCACCGCTAACGCCGAACAGACGCCCAACGTCTGCACTAAAATCGGGTTGTCTTTGCTGAGAGGTCCGAGATACTTTTTCATATTTGCCCTGCTTTACCGAGCTCTTGCCCCTTCGGGGCTGCTCAAGGAAATGGTTTCTAATTGTTCAAGCATTTTGTCCACCCCCTTTGAGGTGAGTGTGGCGCCGGAGATGGCATCCACGCGGTTCTCTTTGGCGATTTCGCTAGCGGTTCCAGCTTTCAGAACCCTCACGGACACGAAGTTGCCATCCTTATCGTAGAGTTTCTTGCCTTCAAAGGCTTTCAGGAACGCCTTTTCTGTGATCTTTGCGCCCAAGCCGGGGGTTTCCGATTTGTGGTCGAAACTGACACCTTTGAGTGTCTGTCCGTCCTCCGACACCACCGCGTACCCCCAGATTGGTCCCCACAGCCCTTTGCCGTCGAGACGGGTTGCCGTGCCCCTCGAACCGTCGGCGCAGATGACACGGTACTGCCGGCCGTCATCGGTGAGAGGCTCGGCAAGGTTTGCGAACGCCGCCACGGCTTTCGAACGGTCGATGTCGTGCCCTGCCGCCCGCAGGATCTGCTGATAGGTCTCGGCCTGCCGATTGCGGTCGCGCCGCGGCTTCAACCCCGTGGAAACCAAGGTCAACACCACCGCTATCATCACAACTAACGCCGTGATGTAGAGGAAGATGTAGGTGTTGGTGTATTTTTTCATTCTTCAAGTTTCAAGTTCAAAGTTCAAAGTTCAAAGCTCAAGGTTCAAGGTTTCAGGTTTCAAGTTTCAAGTCTTACGTTTCCTCCTTCGTTTGATGTGGTTTTGCACGACGCACCAGTCGATGAGGGGGGCGAAGATGTTCATGAGCAGGATGGCGAGCATCATGCCTTCGGGGTAGCCTTTGTTGAGGGTGCGGATGAGGATGGCGAGGATGCCGATGAGCAGTCCGTATATGTACTTGCCGTCGCGGGTGTGCGCGGCGGTGACGGGGTCGGTGGCCATGAAGACCGCGCCGAACATGAATCCGCCCATCAGCAGCTGGTCGTGGGCGGCGACGGGACAAAGTCCTGTCAGCTGGCAGACCACCGCTGTCGCATAGCCGCCGACGACCACCGAGAGCATAATCCGCCAGTCGGCTACCTGCGTGAAAATCAGGATGGCTGCGCCGATGAGGATGGCGATTTTGCAAGTCTCCCCGATACAGCCGGGGATGGTGCCGAAGAACAGCTCCCACGTGGAGGGCATCGCCTCGGGGTGACCGTTCATGACGAGGGCGAGGGGAGTGGCGCCGGTGACTGCGTCCGCACTGGAAATCCACACTTTGTCGCCGGAAATCACCGACGGGTAGGCGAAGAAGACGAAGGCACGGGCCAACAACGCAGGGTTCAGGAAGTTATAACCCGTTCCGCCGAAGACCTCCTTGCCGAAGATCACGGCGAAGATTGTGGCCACCGCCACGATCCAGAGCGGCACGTCGGGCGGCATGATCATCGGGATGAGGAAACCCGTGACGAAGAAGCCCTCCGCCACCTCCTCCTTGCGGATTTGCGCGAAGAGAACTTCCACGCCGAGTCCGCTGACGTAGGTTACGATGACCAACGGAAGCCATTTCAGGAAGCCGTACCAAAGACAAGGCCACAGAGCAGTCTGTCCCCCGATAGCGAGGAAATGCTGATAGCCCACGTTCCACCAGCCGAACAGTAGCGCGGGGCAGAGTGCAATCATCACGGTAATCATGATGCGCTTCATATCGACCGCGTCGCGCACGTGGCAGCGGCCGTCCGTGACGGTCGCGGGCGTGCGCAGGAACGTGTCCATGGCGTCGAGCAGGGCGTTGAATTTGCGCATTATCGGTTTGTGATTTCAGAGGTGCAAATGTACAAAATATTATGCAAATAGAAGGAGTATTGAACAGAAACGTTTAGGGTGTTCTGCCTTTCTGTGAATGTTATTATTCATGATATTGATAAAGAGTATCCAAACGTTTAAGACTTAGGGGAATAAATTCTAAAATCAATGCATATTCTTCATCGTATCCTGCAGCATCAAAGTAATTTTTACTGTCAAACGGCCAAAGTTGGAGATTTTCCTCAAGACCGGCACGCACGTAAGGGTCATTTTTGTGCATCATCCGCTCAATGTTTTTATAGGAAAAAATGCCGGATCGCCGCAGCTCATGGTAGCGTTTTTTTAGGGCTTTTTGGTATTTAGGAGATTCCATCATTCTGTTTATCAGAATATTTCGTCTTTCTTCCAGAAGATTTTCGAGCATGTTTCGCTCATTGTCGCCATCGCGCCCGAAACTGTGGTCGCAATCCCAAATTGCAATGCGGTAAGGGGTGTTTGAATCTTTCCTGTAGAGGTAGAAATTCTTGTTCACCCCATCGCCGTTATTGGTGAATTGCAGTAGTAAAGTCCAATCAATAAGATTCCGGATATCAATCCATTCTCCTATATGATTATAAAATTCCTCATCGGATGCTTTTTCAATGAATTTGCGGAATGCACGCATTTCCCCGCTTCTGTCCTCTGTCTCGAAGTCAGGATATGTTTGACCGTGATAATTTTCGCCGATATAGGAGGAATCCGGCATTTGACCATCTGGGTAGAAGCAATTCGGCTCTTTGAAAATAACGGCGGTTTTGTCGTTTTTGTCCAAGCCCAACACCTGTTGATCAAGTCGCTGCATGACGACATAAAGACCTTGTTTTTTTTCGTTGCAACGTACCAAAGCATAGGCACATTGTGGAGCCAAGTCGTTGTTACCCATGGAGTTGAAGAGGTCGTAACAGAGTTTGTGACGCATGAATGTCTTGTCGATGTAATTGGCGTTCAAGATCCAGCTCCGATTTTCAGGAAGACCGCAAAGCGAGTGCTCTTCCGATAATTTCACGGAATACGAATGTTTGTAGTACTTGGCTGACACTCCGCCTCTACATTTGATTTTTCCGTTCCAAACAATTGAATCACAGTTGTTTACTATTGCCATGTCACATGGAATATACTTTTTCCACTGGATTGTGGTGTCAGTGAAAATGTATATGACAGGCAGTTGTATTGCTTCGGTCTTTGAGGTGCGTTTGCACGCGCTTGCCAAAACGATAAATAGAACCACCAATAAACCTACACCGATTCTTTTCATTGCTAACTATTCGTTTTTAACTCTCGAAGTGCTTCCAATACAATACGTTGGCACTCCTTCTTCGAGGGGCAAACCAGCTCGCAAAGAGCGAAATCCTCGCTATCCACTTCGTAGATGCCGAGCGCCTCCATTTGCTCCAAGTCTTTGATTTCACAGGCTTTAAGAAGTTGTAGCGGCATCAGGTCGAAGGGGAAGACTTTCTCATAGACGTCCGTCATCATGAAGGCGCGGCGGCCTCCCTGCAACGATGTGTTGACGGCATACGTGCGCTTGGGGGTAAGCCAAGCCAGGAAAGTGTGCGACAGACTCCACTTCTTCAATCCCGGCAGCAACCAGCCAATGAACTCCCGTTTGCCGCCTTCCGCAATGACAGATATTTGATGGTCATGGAAGCTAAGGGTTGGTTTATCTGTTAACTTTCTACCATTCAATACACTACCGCTGATAATGCGCACGTCCTTCTGCGAGACGCTGTCGCTGAGAAGGGCGGAAAGATCGGCTCCGTGTATGGTCTGGAAATAGCCGGTCGCCTTAACCTCCGGACCCGTGAGCGCCGCCGTTTTCCCGAACTGCAGCTTGTGCTCCGCGAAGAATTGGCCGATGCGGGCAACCTCTTGTGGAGCCATATACCACACGGTCTCCCCTTTGCCGATGGAATCAATATGGTGGATGTGGGTGCCGACATTGCCAGCCGGATGCGGACCGCTGAAGTAGTGCTTCTGCACGTTCTCGATACTTTCAAACAGTTCGTTTTCTGCATCTTTCCGCATACAAAGATGTATCGGGGCGTCTTCTGCGGTCAAACGTAACATTTTAACTCCGTGCTGGAAATATCCCTCTTTGCCGCGCATCAGCACGTTAATGTCGGGAGCTAACGGATTACTGTCGAAACAGGGAATGAAAACGGATTTCGGGCGGATGTCGGGATTTGCGATGACCGAATAGGGGCGTTGTCGAAGACATGGCCATAAACCGTATTGTAACAGCAGTTTACGAGCCGATTCACCGTCGGTGGGGTCGTCAAAATCTACCAAAGTCTCCAACGCGGTCTCGCAGTCACGAACGATGGTGATCTCCTCGATGACGCGCTTTTCTCCCCTCACAATCTCTTTCACCGTACCCGCCACAGGCGAGACCATCACGACCCGTTCCTCTTTTTTTTCAGAGAACAGCGGGGTGCCGATTCGTACGCGGTCGCCGGGTTGCACAAGCAGCTTTGGTGTAAGCCATCGGAAATCGTCTGGGCGGATGTAGAACAGGTCCGGCAGAGCGAAATCCAACAGTGTGTCGGTCGCACCGCCGTCAATCTTCAAATCCAGTCCTTTGGTAATCTTGACGTTCATCGTTGATGATTTGAAACGGCAAAGGTACAATTTTTTGGGATTGGTGAATAGTGAATAGTGATTAGTGAATGGTGATTTGTGATTTGAGAGGAAGATGCTTTTGTCAAATAAGTGCGGAGAAAAGTCCCGCTACCACCATATAGCGCAGCCCTTTGCCAATGAACATGAGGAGGGTGGTAGGCACTACGCGGGTGCGCATAAGTCCCATGGCGAGGGCGATCGGGTCGCCAATGATGGGAATCCAGGTGAGGAGTGCGGCGAAAGAACCGTATTTTTCGACTTTTTGATGCGCTTTGGCCAGCGTTTCCTCTTTCACTTTCAGGAAACGTTCAATCCAGGACCATTTGCAGAGCCAACCCAACAGGTAACAGGTCATGCCGCCGATGGTGTTGCCTAATGTCGCCACAAGGATGACAGTCCACGGCGAATAATCGAGCAGCAGCGCCCCTGTCACTAATGCTTCAGATGAAAACGGAATGATAGTGGCTGACAGCAGACAGCCCAAAAACAACCCCCAAAGTCCAAGCTGATTCAGCAACTCAACTACTAACTACTAACTGCCAACTGGTTATAGCGTTCCCTGTTTCAGCTTCTCCACATATTCGTCCACCATCTGCATCATTTCCGGAATCCGGATGCGTTGCGGGCAATGCGTCATACATTCGCCGCAGTGGGTGCAGTGGTCTGCTTGGCGGAGTTTCGGCACGCTGCGGTCGTAGCCGATGAGGAACGCCCGCCGCATCTTCTTGTATTAGCTCTCGTCCTGCGACTTGGCCAAATTGCCCTCTTTGATGCACTTGTTGTAGTGTGAGAAGATGCCGGGGATGTCCAAACCGAAGGGACAGGGCATGCAATACTGGCAGGCGGTGCAGGGGATGTTTTTCAAATCGTAAATCTTTTTGGCAATCTCTTCCAAGAAGTTAAGTTCTTCATCCGTAAGCGGTTTCAGCGGACAGTGAGTGGCAAGGTTGTCGTCGAGGTGGTCCATGTAGGTCATGCCGCTGAGAGAGGTGAGCACGTTGGGATAGGTACCGCAGAAGCGGAATGCCCAGGAGGCCACACTGCGCTCGGGTTCGCGGGTCTTCATCTCTTTCACGATGTGGTCGGGAACGTTGGCGAGGCGACCGCCCAGCAACGGTTCCATGATGACTACAGGTATGTTTCTCTTTTTCAGTTCGTTGTAAAGATATTCGGCGTCCGTGTTCCGGTCGTTGATTTCGTCGGCGAAGTGCCAGTCGAGGTAGTTCATTTCGATCTGCACGAAGTCCCACTTGTACTCGTCGTGGCGTGACAGCAGGTAGTCGAACACCTTGACGTCGCCGTGGTAGGAGAATCCGAGGTTCCGGATGATCCCCTTCTCGCGCTGTTCCAACAGGTAGTCGAGGATACCGTTGTCGTAGTAGCGTTTGCGGAGCATCTCCATGCCATCCTCACCGCCACCGATGCTGTGCAAAAGCAGATAGTCGATGTAATCGGTTTGCAACTCCTTCAGGGAGTTTTCGAACATTTTGATGGACTCCTCACGGGGCCAGGTGCCGGGTGCGAAGTTCGACATCTTGGTGGCGATGAGGTACTCGTCGCGTTTGTGCCGCGACAGGGCGATACCCGTGGCATGTTCGCTGCGCCCCTGACAGTAGGCCGGGGAGGTGTCGAAGTAGTTGACACCGTATTCGATGGCTTTATCAACCATCTTGTTGACCATCTCCTGGTCGATGGGGGCGGGCACCTCACGACCGGAGGCGCCGCTCGGACCTTCCTCCTCAATCACGGGAAGCCGCATCATCCCGAAGCCTAACAACGACACTTTGTCGCCGGTTTTCGGGTTCGTGCGGTAGGTCATCTGCCCTTTCTGGGGCTTGATGGTGCCTTTGGGGTCAAGGTCGCTGTCGTTTTTGCACCCTGCCATCGTCGCGGCCGTCGCGACGGTGCCGGCACCTAATATTTTGAGGAAATCTCGTCTGGATATGTCTTTCATTAATTATGAATTATGAATGCTGAATGATGAATGCTGAATGATGAATGTAGAATGTAGAATGTAGAATGAAGAATAGTAGTTGATAGTTATTAGTCTAAGTTTAAGTCTAAGTTTAATTCTAAGTCTTTATTAGTTAATAGCCAATAGCCAACAGCTAACAGCTAACAGCCAAAAGCCGTCATATCGTCCGTTGTTGTTCGATGCCTTCGACGTAAATGGCGGATAATGGGCGGGCGGGGCAGACGTATTCGCAGGCGCCGCAGCCGATGCACTTGGTCTCGTTGATGGCAGGGATGAACAGTTTGCCGGTGTCGTCGCCGCGTTTGGGCACCATCTCGATGGCTTCGGCGGGACAGTGGCGGGCGCAGTTGCCGCAGGGGATGCCGTCAGCCACTACGATGCAGTTCTGGACCACCCAGATGGCCTGCCCTTTCTTTGTCACCGCTTTCTCCTCCTTGAGTAGCTTCTGGATAGCTCCGGTGGGGCACACCTCGCTGCAGGCGGTGCATTCGGGACGGCAGTAGCCGCGTTCGAACGACATCACCGGCTGCATCAAGTGCATTAGGTCGGTGGAAGGACGCAGTACATCGTTAGGACACTGTGACACACAGAGTTGGCAGCCTGTGCAACGGGTTCGGAACCGTTGGAGGGAACCCGCGCCGGCAGGAACGATAGGCGTTTCCCGTTCGGGGGCCACCTTGTCCTCGATGGCCGCCAGACCGCCGTCCACCTTTTTCTTCTCCTGTGCAAAAGCAGCGGTGCCGAGGGCCACGGCAGAACCGATCAGGAAGGCGCGCTTGGAGGTGTCCACGTTTTCCGTGTCCGTTTGTTTGTCGTTCGGTTGTGTCGAATGATTATTCGCCTCTACAACGGTGGGATTGCCCTTAACGTGTTTGTATTCAATCGCCTCTTTCGGGCACGCCGCCATGCAATTGCCGCAGGTCACGCACCGCGAATAATCGACAAAACCGTTCTTCCCATCAATGCAGGAGGCCTTGCAGTTCTTGGTGCAGAGACCGCATTGCACGCATTTCTCCTCGTTGATGTGCATCTTGAACCATGAAAAACGGCTGAAGAAGCTGAGGAAAGTGCCTACGGGACAGATGTTGTTGCAGTAAGTGCGGCCGTTGCGCCACGCTAATATCACGATGACCACGAAGGTCACCGCCGCAATGATGAAGGTGGGCAGACTGCGCATCCACACTTCTTTGCTGTAGAAGGCGTAGCTGTTGAAATGTTCGCTGAGACTGGCCAGACCATTGTTGCACCATTGCCATATCGGGGCGAAGAGGTTCTGCACGATGCGGCCGTAGGCGGAGTAGGGGGCCAAAAGCGCAGCCAGTGAGCTCACACTTGCGATGAGAGCAATGACGAATACTCCTAACATGATGTAACGCAGGATGTTGTGTGCCCTTGAGAACGTGTAGCGGTTCTTCTTTGCCCAGTTGTGGACGTGTGCCACCCCGTCCTGGAACACGCCTAACGGACAGATGACGGAGCAGTAGATGCGGCCGAACAGCAAAGTGATAATCAATAGGATGGCGATAACTATGAAGTTGAGGGCGAGCACTGCGGGCAGGAACTGCACCTTGGCCATCCAAGACAAGAATTTGTGCAATGTGCCAGTGAAATCGAGGAACATTAGCGTGATGCCGAGGAAAAAGATAGCCGCGAGCACCCGCCGGATCCGTTGTAAGGTTTTCTTGTGCATTATCGGTTGTTTTTGTTGACTAAATCAGGTTGCAAAAATACAAAAAAAGAATTACACCCTCTCGAAATCCATCCTTCGTCTGATGATATCCACCGCCACGACGCGTACACGCACGGGGTCGCCGAAACGGAGGTTCTTGCCGTGATGCAAACCCACCAACGTGTAGTTTTCTTCGTCAATGTAGTAGAAGTCGTCGTCGAAACTGCGCATCGGGATCATGCCCTCGCAGTGGGAATCCTTCAGCTCGGCATAGACGCCCCACTTGGAGATGCCCGACACCACCGCGTCGAACTCCTGCCCGATTTTGTCGGCCAGATACTCGGCCTGCTTGTACTTGATGGAGTTGCGCTCGGCCTCCATCGCCTGCCGCTCCATGTCGGAGCAGTGTTTGCAGTACTCCTCGTACTGCTCTTTGTTCACCGATGGCTGGTGCGCCAGGTAGCGGTCTAACAATCTGTGTACCATCAAGTCCGGGTAGCGGCGGATGGGCGAGGTGAAGTGGGTGTAGTAGGGGAACGCCAACCCGTAGTGGCCGATGTTGTCTGTGGTATAGACGGCCCGCGCCATAATGCGGATGGAGAGTTTGCTCAACATGTCGTAGTCGGGCTTGCCCTTCTCGCCCTCCAGCATCTTGTTCAGTGAGCTGCTGAAGGCTTTCGTGGAGGTGGTTTTCAAGTCGAAGCCTAACTTTTTGACGAAATTCTTGAAGATGCCCAATTTGTCCTCCAACGGTTTGTCGTGCACACGATAGACGAAGACGTTCTCGGGCTGTGTGGCCGTGCGTTTCTTGCCGATTTTCTCGGCCACGCGCTTGTTGGCGAGCAGCATGAACTCCTCGATGAGCCAGTTGGCCTCCTTCTGTTCTTTGAGATAGACCCCGATGGGCTTGCCGTTCTCGTCGAGCTTGAACTTGACCTCCTCGGTTTCGAAGCTGATGGCGTTGTTGTCGAAACGTTGCTTGCGCATCACCTGCGCGAGCTTGTGCAGGTGCAGGATGGCCTCGCTGAGGTCGCCCTCGCCAGTCTCGATGATTTCTTGCGCCTGCTCATAGTCGAAGCGGCGGTTGGAACGGATGACGGTGTGGCCGAACCACTCCTTGTGGACTTTGGCCTTGTCGTCGAGGTCGAAGACGGCGCTGTAGCAGAGTTTGTCCTCGTCGGGACGCAGCGAGCAGAGGTTGTTGGAGAGTGCTTCGGGCAGCATCGGGATGGTGCGATCGACGAGATAGACGGAGGTGCCTCGGCTGTAGGCTTCCTGGTCGATGCCGCTGCCGGGCTTCACGTAGTAGGAGACGTCGGCAATGTGGATGCCCACGCGGTAGAGTCCGCTCTCAAGCACCTCGAAAGAGAGGGCGTCGTCGAAGTCCTTGGCGTCGGCGGGGTCTATGGTGAAGGTGGTCACGTCGCGGAAGTCGCGGCGGCGCAGGATCTCCTTTTCAGGGATTTCCGTGGGAATCGCTTCGGCCTCCAGCTCGACGGCTTTCGGGAAGGAGACAGGGAAGTCGCTCTCAGCGAGGATGCTGAGCATCTCCACATCGTTGCTGCCGGGCTTGCCGAGCACGTTGAGGACTTCGCCGATGGGGTTGCGGTGGTTGCCCGACCAGTCGAGGATGCGCACCACCACCTTGTCGCCGGTCTTGGCTTTGCGCAGGTTTTTGCCGGGGATGATGACGTCGCGGCGCAGAATCGTGTTGTCGGGCACGAAGAAGGCGATGCCTTGCTTGATGTGGATGGTGCCGACGAGCTGCCGTTTACTGCGCTGCACGACCTCGACCACCTGACCTTCAAGGCGTTTGCCTTTGCGGGCGGGGAAGAGGACCACTTTCACGAGGTCGCCGTTGAGGGCGTTGCCGAGGTTGCCGTCCGCCACGAAGATGTCATCGATGGTGGATTCATCGGGCGTGTCGTCCTGTTTGCCCTGCGGGATGACGAAGGCCATGCCGCTGCGTTTCTGCTCCACGCGGCCGATGATGTAGTGCTTGCCGGTGGTCTTGGTATCCTGGAACTTGCTGTTCAGCTTGTACTTGCCGCGGCCCGCCTTCAGCACGACCTTGGCGTTGATGAGCTTCTCAAGCTCTTTCTTCACTTCTTCGCGGCCTTTCTTGTCGAAAATCTTCATTTTGGCCGCTATCTGCTTGTAATTCAGTTTTTCGCTGCTGTTCGACAGCACTTCTATGATTTGTTTGTTCATTTTTGTAATGGTTATTGGTTATGGGTTATTGGTTATTGATGGTTATTGGTTATGGGTTATTGGTTATTGATGGTTATAGGTTATTGAGGGTTGTTGGTTAGAGGGTTAGTGGGTTAATAGGTTAAAAGGTTAATAGTTTTGAGGTGTGGAGGACGTCTTTTACCTCGCGGATGATTTGCAGGCACCGTTCGCGACTCATCTTGGTGTTCATGCCGACGGTAATCATGTCTTCATCCGATGGCAATCCCTTGAAATTAACGGATGTGGCATGTTCTCCAAGTGTCTCGTTGTACGTCAGATCGTATGCCGGAGACAGTTCCCAATGTTCGTTGCGGTATATGAAGCTGAAATTGCGGGCGTGGTCATCGTAGTTGTGGGCGTAATGGTTGAAAACCATCCTTCGGAATTGTTGTTCCACAGCCGCAGGCGATTGTGTGAGGTAGCCTGTGAGCTGCAAGAGCGTGTAGTAATCCATTTTAGGAGGGGAGATGGGTTCGTTGAGCAGTCCGCTGGCCGTGGCCACATGCAGTCGTTTACCGTTTTCATCAATATCGAACCGTTTTGTGGCGAAATACTTCCCTTCCATCAATCGGAACTCCGGAACGTCAATACCTGCCCGTTTTGCGGCCTCGTTATAGCGGTATTCCATTTGTCCGATGTCCCGAGGGTCATAGATGTGCCGGAATTTGACAAGCCAGTGCCCATCCGCGTCATGGTAAACGCATTTGGGACGGACACCCCCCGAGTTGCCGCTGTTCATCAACAGCAGACCGGCGTTATCGTCATTTTTCTCCGAAAGCACCTCCGTCGCTATAGCTTGCATCTCATCAAGCGTGGCAGACGAATCCATTTCTAACAGCCTGTTTTCGGGGACGTAGCACAGTGCCCCCATCCCGGAATTGCCTACAATACTCAGTCGTTGGATTGGTGTAAGGTTTTGATAGTCAATCCCATTACGGCGCAAAACCTTGTGCAGGAGATAGTCGCCATAACCTCCTGGGAGACTGTCTTCGAAGATGCCGAAATTGCCGTTGAATGGTCGGTAGTCTGCGGTGAAAAGTCCCGTTTTCAAGGGCAACTGTAACGGTGATATAGAAAAACCGTCGCGAAGCCATTCCCGGTCGTACTCGAACTGGCAACACGAATGGGCATCCATAGATAGTGTACCCACATTGCGTTCATGGTACATAACGCGTACATATTTCACATCCTTTATCATACGCCGCGTTTTCTGGTTTTGTTCTTGTTTATTTCCAGCAATTCCTCCATCGTGTCGTATTTAGGCTCGGCAAGAAGTTGCATCATCTCTTCGGAATAGCCGAGGGCCTTTGCCAAACGAACGTATGATTCCAAAGAAATGGCATGTTTCAGTTCAAACCGTTGGATAGTGGAGGCCGGAACACCGCTCATTGTCGCCAAACTCTTGGTGGATAGCTTTTTCTCCAAACGACGGGCACGGAGATTCACTGCCAACTGTTGCATGGTTTGCGACAAAGGGTACGGGTCATATAGATATTCGTTACGCATACAATACTATGTGTAAAAAGGTGTTTCGTTGTTTTACGCATCTTATATTATGCGTAAAATTTTCGGCAAAGATACAAAAATTCTGATTTAATAATAGCGTCAGAATTTTATCCCCTCCCCCTGATAATCATTCTACATTCATAATTCTTAATTGCCTTCCACCCTCCGTCTCCGTCCGCAACAATGAACCACGCCTCCAGTTCCGAATGCTGCTTCACGATTTGCGCGGACTTATCGTGGCCGAGTACCATGAAAGCGGTGGCATAGGCGTCGGCGGTGGCGCAGTCGGGGGCGACGACCGTGACGCTCAGCAGGTTAGTGCGCTCGGGCTGACCGGTGCGCGGGTCGAGGATGTGGGTGTAGCGCACACCGCCTTCCTCGAAGTAGTTGCGGTAGTTGCCGCTCGTGGCCACGGCGCGACGGTCGGGTAGGGGAATCGTTTCGAAGCTCTCCCGCACCCCGTCGGCCGTCTTGGTCGGAACCTGGATGCCCACCTTCCAGGGCTTGCCGTTCTTGGAGCCGCGGGCCGCCACCTCGCCGCCAATCTCGACGAGACAGTCCGTGTAGCCGTTTTCCACCAACCAGTCGGCCACCCGATCAACAGCGTACCCTTTCGCCACGGCGTTAAAGTTCAGCTGCACGCGCGGGTCTTTCCGAAATATACTGTCGCCTTGCAAGTCAACAAGTTGGAAACCGATGAACTCGCGAACCGCTGCGAGGGTGTCGTCACCAACCGTATGCCGCACGCCGTCCTTGCCGAATCCCCACAGCTGCACCAGCGGCTGCACGGTGCAGTCGAACGCACCGTCGGTGACTGAGCTCACCGTCTTGGAAAGTCGGAGAACATTGAGGAAGTCCTCGTTCAGCGGAACGTCTTCTCCTTTGTTCCAGCGGTATATCAGAGAGTTGGTGTCGAAAATGGAGAACGTGTGCGACAAATCCGCCAGCAGCGAGTCGATTTGCGGACGCATGTGTCTGCTGGCGTCCGAGGGATTGTTTCCGATGCAGTTGATGGAGTACATCGTGCCGAACGCTTGACCTTCAATGTGTATGACGGACTTCTGATGGCAGGAACACATCGTCAGCGTCAGGCAGGACAATAATATGTATATGACATTCTTTTTCATTTCGAAGTTTTTTGAGAAATAAGACTGACGGCAGGTGGAATAATAATCAGTAACATACAGAAAATGACCAAAAGGAAGGCTAACGGGTTTTTCCGGTAATGATAGTCAACAAGTTGAGACAAATAGAGTTTTTCGGGTTGAAAAGCGTTAATGCGGTCGAGTCGGTCGCTGGACAAGCATCGCAGCACGAGCTGGTGGGAGCCGGCACGGACATTTTCAGAAAAGACGATGTCCAGAAGGCTTGTCACGGTGTTGGAATCCAGCGTAAAGGTCTTGTCCATCTGTTCACTACCGTTAAAAAACAGCTGGAAATCAACATCTTGTATGTCGTTGAAGGATACTTGAAAGAGTGCTGTGGCGTTGTTCAACCGCGCTTCTTTGTTCATGAAATCCTTAAGGCTGATGTGGAGAGTATCTGGCTGGTTGGCTTTCCAAAACAAGAATTTGGGATAATGCTGTGCCTGAAGTTTGGAATCCCAGGTGGGGGGCAGATAGAGAATCCGTTCGGGCTTGTTCACCACGCGTACATGTAAGCTGTCCGTGACAAGCCAGACCAAGTGATTGTCTGCTTTCAACTGAATGTCAAAGAGATATTCGTTTTGACCGGACAAGCTGTCTTCAATGGTTTTGGAGGATTTGGGGATGACATTGACGCTCCCGTAGGCGTTTGCCATCTGGATGGTGCTTTGGATTTGGAAAAGCGGGTCTGATGTCTTGGCGGAAACAGTGAAAGCGCCGTCATAAGAGCAGTGGATTCGTTGTTCAGACATTACTCCGAACGGCCAGATCTCACGCCCTTCTTCTTGCATGTCTTGTAGATTCACTACCAATTCTCGCGGCATAAAGGCACAGATGGGTTTCATCTTCTTTCCTTTAGCGTCGATGAGAAAGAAATCAGGGCAGAGGTTTATGGCTTCCACCAGCGACTCATCGTAGGCCTCGCGGGTGAGCATGATATAAAAGACGTAGACGTTTGCGGGCTTCATCTTGCACCAATTCCGGACAAAGCGGGTCATCATTTCGGGGTTGTTCATTTGATCCACGCTGTTGCTCAGGATGTAGATGAAGTTGTCTTTTTTATTGTCGATGTGTTTCACGGCTTCCTTCAAGGCATTGTAAAGATTGGCCTCACTCTCCTCTCTCATCAGGCGCTCCAGGTCGTTGAAGGTTCTGTTGATAACCCCATCGATTTGGTTGTCAGTAAGTTCGCTTATGTTGAACGAAATGGTCTTCAGGGTTTTCTCTTGGAATGGGATCACGATTGTTCGGCCTTCATGCAAGGATCTGATGTTTTGCTCAAGCCACTTCTGAGTGTTTTTCCAAAGTTTCTCGGAGTTGTTCATGGCGGGTGTGGCCTCAACCATGTAAATAAGGTTGCGTTCACGCTGTGCATGGAGAATCACGGCGGGAAAAATACAGCAGAAAAGGGTTAATATTTTGACAATCAAGTGTTTCAAAACGAGTATCAAAGTTTTGTTTGAGAGTGCAAATGTACGAAATAAACCAAAAGGTTTTATTTTAGTCATTTTTTATCCGATTAAAAATGTACTTTTGCACACGAATTCGATTCGATTAGAGCTTATGAAAAAGATATTGTTTACCGCATTGTTCTCACTGGTTTTGTGTATCAGCTTTGCCCAGACACAGCCGATGAAGTTCCTCGGCATCGGTATGAACAGTACCATGTCCACATTTGTCTCCAAACTGAAGGGCAAAGGCTTTGTGGAGGATGTCAACCATGCAAAGCCCAATTACACGGTGATGAAAGGCACTTTCGCCGGCGAGCGCGTGAAACTGGAGATCCGTTCTGCCGCCAAGACCCATCTCATTTACAAGGTGGATGTTTATTTCAACATGAGCACCCAGTTCACTTATCCTGATTTGCAGGGTCGTCTTAGTGACAAGTATGGGGTAATCGTGCAGGAGGTCAACAATATCAAGGAAGAACCCGTCTATGTGAAATATACCTCGGATTATTCCAAATGGCAGACCGACACCGACACGCTGACCCAAGGATTTAACACCATCATCCTTTCCAAATGCAGTTATCACAGCACTTCGCCAGTGGTCATCTCCTATATTGACGGGAAAAATTCCAAGGTGGAGGCGTTGGAAGTGAATTCTGATTTTTAATGGTTAATGGTTATTGGTTATGGGTTATTGAGGTGTTCGCTGGCGAGAAGCAGAACCTTGAACCTTGAACCTAAAACAGCAGATACAAATTCACAGGCAGCAGGTGCCTTCCTTTCTCCATGGCGTCGCAGCTGAGCGAAAAGATGCGCATTTCCTTTCCAAAGTGACTGGCTTTTCCTTTTTCAGAGAGTTGTGAGGTCCAATAAGGATCCGCTTCCTCATGGAAAATCACATAATTGAATACGGATGAAGACGCGACGGCTTCATTCACAAAACCATATAAGTGATTTTTGCTCAAATCCTCATTGCTTTTGAAACTCTTCAGATAGGCAGTTGCCGCTGTTTCGGACGGGGCAAACACGAGTGCGCGGTCTTTGGCGACCACACAGCTCATACTGTCGGGCATCAGCACTCGCATCAAAGGGGCAAAGGTGTGCGGCAGCGGATAAATGCCGTTGGGATGTGCAATCCGGACAGAGTCTCCCCGGTTGGAGTCTGCGTACAATGTGCCTAGAAAGTCATTCGTGGAATCGGGAAGTAAGACATAGAATGGGTAGTTGTTGGTGTCGGCACGAAGCGCGAAGCAGCCGACTTGCGTAGGATTGAGATCGTTCATGACGGCTGTCTCATCTTCTCTAAGGCTGCGGGTGCGGTCAAGGAGATTTGACCAGTAAGATTTGCCGTTCCCAGCCCGGACATACCAGCTCACTTGATTCGGGAATGCCGACAAAAAGTCTTCCATGTTGCTGACTTTGGCCGGTTTGAAACGGTCATAAGTGTGTGGGTCATTGTTTTCCATCCACGCATAACCGGAAAGAAACATTTCATTGCCCGAAAACCGAAGTTGCAAAGCTGTCCAGCCAACGGACGCCAATCCTTCTGAGACCATTTTCGTCATATCCTCTTTCAGAAAAGAGGAAAGGTATGAGGCGTAGCTCTTCGGGTTGATGATCAGCCAATTCTGTTTCCGGTTTTTTTCACTCAAGTTATACATCTCCTTAAACTGTTTGTCCGAAAGCAGATTTTTGGGATGCGAATGCTGCACGATGGCGCGTTTCAGCAGCTCCATGTCAGTGGAGAAAGAGATGACATGGTTGAGGAAGACGAACTTCATGCTTTTGAAATTGGTGCCGTAGGTGTAGATGCGGTTGTTCTCAAATGCTGTGTAGTTGTTGGGATCGATGCTGAGGGCACGCAAAAGCCGTTTGAAAGCCGCTTTGTCGGCATGCATGTTGAACAGGACGCTGACACCGTCATTGCTGGAATGCCCGGAAACGGTGAGGTCGTACTCGCCGACGGGTAATTTGCTGCGCATGGTTTCGTATGCCGGCAGCGCATCTATCACGAACAGCTCGTTCAGGTAAGGTGCGACTTTCACGGAGCTGGTGACAAAGCCGTCGTTGTCGTTCAATGCGAAAACAAATGCCGCATCCGTCGGGATTGCCTCGATCAGCTCCGATTTCGACTGTCTGAAGAACGAGTAATAGAGATAGATGCCTAATCCTAAACAGATTACGGCAATACAGGTCAGCCAAATGACCCAGGGGCGGTTTTCTTTCATAATGGTTAGTGGTTATGGGTTATTGAAGCTGGTTTATAGTGAATAGTTTATAGTGAGTGGTGAATGGTGAGTAGTGAATAGTGATTGGAAAATGTAGAGACGCAAAATTTTGCGTCTCTACGGTCGGGAATTATTCGTTGTCAGATTTCTCTGCGGGTTCCTCGGTCTTTTCCTCGGTTGCCGGTTCCTCTAAATCCACCAGGTTGTGTTCCACGAGGATGTTGTACCAGACGAAGACTTTCTTCATGTTGGAGACATAGACTCTTTCGCGGTCGTATTCGGGCAGGATTTCGGCGAAATAGGCCTTGATGGCGTTGTTGTCTTTCGGCATTACCATCTTCTTCCCATCTTCCTTGCGGTAAATGTTCTGGAAGACAGTCTGCAGCGGCACTTCGTCAGTTTCAGTGAAAATTGCGATGTTGTCCAGTGCGGCCACACCGTCGCTGGAGAAGGCGGGAAAACGTTTGCCATCGTCGAGTCCCTCCACGATGAAGCTGTTGGTCGTTTTAGAAAGGAATTTGAACAGGCCTCCTTTGCCTGTGATCGATAAAATCTTGCTTAAATCCATTTTTTTAAGTTTATTGGTTATTGGTTATAGGTTATTGAAGTTTAATGTTCAATGTTTGATGTTCAATGTTAGTGGGTTGATGGTTAAGGGTTAATGTTTATTCGTAGTAGGTGAATTGTCGTTGTTTTACGTACACGATTTGGCCATCCACGGCGCAGACTTCGGTCTGCCAGTTTTTGTGGGTGTCGTAGTTGAAGAAGTAGTGGAACTCCTTGATGTGGTGAAGCTTGTCCTCGTAGATGACCTTGCGCACGCGGCCGTCCTGGGCGTATTCCGTGTAGGTGTATTCAATCATCTGGTTGCCAGATTTATAGACGCAACGATTAACCTCGTCGCCGTAGTTGTCGTATTCAATCTTGGCGGTCTTGAAGACGTTGCCATTCGGTTCGTGCTCAATGATCTCCGTTACCAGTCCTTGCTCGTTGTATTTGTTCTCCAGCGAGGTCTTATATCCTCCGAACGTATGCACGGTTCGAATGGCGTTGCCGATACCGTCGGTGGTGTGACTGAACGACATCACCATACTGTCGCCCTGGAAGATCTGTTCGCCCACGAGAAATCCGTTGCGGTCGTAGAGATAGTTGCCATGAGTGATCATTGCGCCGGTGGAATCATATTCCTCCCAATGCTGGACTTTGGCCTCGTCGTCATACGCGTAGTTTCGCCGTAAAACAGTGTCTTTTAAGTGATTGAATTTCAGGAACTGCAGTAGAAAACCGTCGGAGGAGTAATATTGCTGTGCAGAAATGTCCGCCGTGAGTTCCACCATAATCTCTTTCAAACGCATAGTGTCCGCAACCGATATGGAATCCGCCTGCACATAGAAAGTCTTTGTGTCTAAATACTTGACATTCCCGAAGATATGGTTCCTTTGCAGGTGGTTCTTCTCGATGTCAGGGGTGATGACGATGGAGGCGGGCTTCTTGCGGCAGCCGGAAAGGCACGCAACGAGCGTTAGGATCAATATCGTTATGGTTGGAGTACGCATTATCATTTTAGTGAATAGTGAACAGTGATCAGTGATCAGGATTTGGGGTTCTATGTTGATTGTTTGGTTAGTTTTGTATTGAGATAACTGATATATCCTGATAAAATTTTTCTAACCGTAATAAGTTGCTCGAATATGTCATTATTTGATTTAATGTAATCAAGTTCAGCAGAAATCAGCAATTGTGTTTCTAATTCAGCTAATGAACCTTGGGAAATAAGGCAAAAACGTAAAAGTTCCTTGTCGCTGTTTCGTCCCGCACCTTCTGCAATGTTAGAAGGAATAGACACCGCAGCCCTTCTCATCTGAGAACAAATTCCGAATTGTTCATAAGAAGGATATGATTTCAGTAAAAGATAGACTTCCTTTACCAATTTCATACTCTCTTTCCAAACCGCCAAATCCTTATGATTCATAGTAACACGCTAAATCGTCACAACCAACTGATCACTGCTCACTGTTCACTGTTCACTGTTAGAACATTTTCTCAATTAATTCGTCGTCCGCGAAATTCGGTAACGTCACGTGCAGTTCGGGACAAGCCTCCATGGCGCGCTTGATGGCGAAGAGGGCGCCGTCGTTGCGGGCCCAGGCGCGGCGGGAGATGCCGTTGTTCACGTCCCAGAAAAGCATCGAGCGCAGACGGCGGTCGCTGTCGTCGCTGCCGTCCAGCACCATGCCGAAGCCGCCGTTGATGACCTCACCCCAGCCGACGCCGCCGCCGTTGTGGATCGAGACCCACGTGGCGCCGCGGAAACTGTCGCCGATGACGTTTTGCACGGCCATGTCAGCGCAGAAGCTGCTGCCGTCGTAGATGTTGGAGGTCTCGCGGAACGGGGAGTCCGTGCCGGAAACGTCGTGGTGGTCACGACCTAATACGACCGGTGCCGAGAGTCTGCCGTCGCGCACCGCCTTGTTGAATTCGGCGGCGATCTTTGTACGACCCTCACAGTCAGCGTATAAGATACGAGCTTGGGAACCTACGACGAGGTGGTTCTCCTTGGCCCCCTTGATCCAGGTGATGTTGTCTCGCATCTGCTGGGAAATCTCGGCGGGCGCATGTTCGCTGATCTCTTTCAACACGTCCATAGCGATGTGGTCGGTGACATCGAGGTCCTCGGGCTTGCCGGAAGTGCAGACCCAGCGGAACGGACCGAAGCCGTAGTCGAAGCACATCGGTCCCATAATGTCTTGGACGTAAGAGGGATAGCGGAAGCTGCCGTCCTCTTTGAGAATGTCGGCACCAGCGCGTGAGGATTGCAACAGGAAGGCGTTGCCGTAGTCGAAGAAGTACATGCCCTTGGTCGTCAGCTTGTTGATAGCGGCAACCTGGCGGCGCAAACTGGCCTCCACAGCGGCTTTGAACTTCTCGGGATAGTCGGCCATCATCTGCTTGGACTCCTCAAAGGAGATGCCCACAGGATAGTAGCCTCCTGCCCACGGGTTGTGCAGGGAGGTCTGGTCGCTGCCGAGATCGACTTGGATGTCGTGTTCGGCGCAATATTCCCACAAATCAACGATATTGCCTTGATAGGCAAATGATTTCGCGATCTTCTGGGCGCGTGCCTCGTTGACCTTCACGAACAGCTCATCAAGGTTTTCGTGTACCTCATCGACCCAGCCCTGCTCGTAGCGTTTCTGCGTGGCGGCAGGGTTGATTTCAGCGGTAATGGAGACCACACCGGCAATGTTGACGGCCTTCGGCTGTGCGCCCGACATGCCGCCCAAACCGGCAGTCACGAAGAGCTTGCCACCGATTTCGCCACCGATCTTACGGCTGGCGTTCAGCACTGTGATGGTGGTGCCGTGCACGATGCCTTGCGGTCCGATGTACATGTAGGAACCGGCGGTCATCTGTCCGTACTGGCTGACGCCTAATGCGTTCATGCGCTCCCAGTCATCGGGTTTGGAGTAGTTGGGGATTACCATGCCGTTGGTCACGACCACGCGAGGCGCGTCCTTGTGCGACGGGAAGAGTCCCAGCGGGTGACCGGAGTACATCACGAGGGTCTGTTCGTCGGTCATCTCCGACAAGTATTTCATGACCAGGCGGTATTGTGCCCAGTTTTGGAAGACAGCGCCGTTGCCGCCGTAGGTGATCAGCTCGTGCGGGTGCTGCGCCACGGCGGGGTCGAGGTTGTTTTGGATCATCAGCATGATGGCCGCCGCCTGTTTGCACTTAGCGGGATACGCGTCGATAGGACGGGCGTACATCTCGTAGGTCGGACGGTAGCGGTACATGTAGATGCGGCCGTAGTCGTGCAGCTCCTTCGCGAACTCGGGCGCCAGAGCGGCGTGCTGCGAAGCCGGGAAGTAGCGCAGGGCGTTGCGCAGGGCCAGTTGTTTCTCCTTCTTGGTGAGGATGTCCTTGCGCTTCGGCGCGTGATTTACTGTAGGATCGTAGGGTTGTGCGGCGGGGATTTCAGCCGGAATGCCCGCTCTCAAATCTGCTTGAAACTCTTGTAAAGTCATATTGTTTCTGTTTTAACGTTATCTTTTTTAACAAGCGGCAAAGGTACACAAATTTTAAATACGCTACTTCTTCTCTTCAAGCGGCTGCTCCAACCCCACAATCCGGCTCACCGTCTTGCCGTCAATGACGAAATCGACGCGGTAGAGCTGGTAGGGCTTGTTTTTCGGCAGTTTCGGGAGGGTGATGATGTGGATGAGACCAGAAATCCCTTCACTCACCACATCGACATGATTCTGAAACACTTTTACTTTTACGGGCTTTCCCTCCGTGGCTTTTCCATTGCGGTAGGTAAGCGGTGTGGCTGTGACCGTCAGGGTGTTGTACATTTGTTTTTCCGAACTTTTTACGATAACAAAAAACTGGTTGCTCGTTTTGCTGTTCATTTCGCGCGAATGGACGACGAATAACACGTCGTCTTCGCTGCCGTATTTCAGAATGTTGTAGGCACGGAGGAAGTCGGTGATGCCATAACCGTAGCCGTCGGTCTTGTCAGGCTCCATATAGACATTGCCGTTCATCACCACATTGCGGTCGCCGGCCTGGCGCACGGCCTCCATGATCTCGTAGTTGCTCTTTTCAGGGAAGGCCTGCCACAGACACGCGACCATGCCGGAGAGCATCGGGGAGGAGAAGGAGGTGCCGTCAGCCATGGTGATGATGCCGACGGGAGTGCTGACGTAGGTGTTGCGGCCCACGGCACATGCGTCGGGCTTGATGCGGCCGTCGGCGGTGGGTCCGAACGAGCTGAAATAGGCGCGTTTACGCTTGGTGTTTACGGCTCCCACGGTGAGGATGTCCTTGGCATCGGCAGGGGTTCCAAGGTACTTCCACTTTTTACCGCCCTCGTTGCCCGCGCTGTTGCAGATCAGCAGTCCTTTGCTCGCGGCGATGGTGGCGCCTCTCGAAGCGCGGCTCACCTCGCCCGTCAGGTCGGCGTAGGTGCGTTGGTTCACGGTGTCATCGAAGGTGGTGTAACCCAACGAGGAATTGAGTACCTGGCAACCAAGACTGTCGGCGTATTCCAATCCCGCTACCCAATTGTCCTCCTCCACACGGTCCTCGCTGCCCGATTCCTCGGTCTGTGCGACATAGACCTGTACCATCGGGGCGGTGCCGACGAGTTTTCCAGGCAGGTAGGAGGCGATGCAGGAGAGCACCATCGTGCCGTGCGAATGCTTGCGCATCGGGTCTTTCTCGGGTTCCACGAAGTTGCGGGCACCGAGCAGCCGGTGGTCTTCGCGCATGGCCTTGAGACAAGAGATGGTGTCAATATTTTGGAAACCGCCGTCGAGAACCATCATCTGCATGTTCTCGCCACGGAAGCCCATGCGATGCAGCCACTGCACATTGTTGACACGCACCTGCTGGGACGCTTTGCCGTAGTCGAAATCGTTGTCCTTCAAGACATCAGGCTGATAGGAGAAGGTTGATTGGCCACCGCTCCCCGGGAAGACGTAAGCGGGTTCCCAAGGTGGCAGCAAGGTGTCCTTCGGGACATCAGTGCGCTGCACGGAATCCACGAAGGGCAGCTTCTCGATGGCCTCTTTCATGTCCTCGCGCAGGGCATAGACCGTCATGCCGTTGAGCCACTTGGAGGTGGTGAAACAGCGGGCCGCGGTATCGAGGGCGAGCACCTGACGCACGTAATCGGGATTCACGGGCAGGTCGCGCTCGTCAATAGTGATGCTGTGGGCCTTCCGCAATTCAATGGCCCGCGGCGACAGAAACGCTTCGGGTTTGTCAATGGAATACGGCGTGCCTTTCTTGTCGGTGAACGCCACCCAGTATTTCGCGGGCGACTGCGCGGAAACAGCCGTCACGAATAATAAAGTTATGATGCTGAAAATGATGGTTCTTTTCATGTTTACGGTGTAATAGGGTTCAAGGTTCAAAGTTCAAAGTGTTAAAGCCAATAGCTAATGGCTAAAAGCCAAAGTCAGTTTTCGTTGTTTCGTCGCAGGTATTCTTCCGCATACCGGTAAAACTTCATCGCCATCTCCTTGTTGCCGCGTTTTTCGGCTTCGCGGGCGATGCTGAGGTACGACTCATAGACGCCTTCGCGCGAGCGCAGGATGCCTTTGTAGTAGTCGTCGTTGCAGTAGCCGCTTGGCATATTGTTGCAGAACTGTTCCAGGGCAAGGAAAACTTCCAAGGCCTCTGCCGCACGGCCGCTCTTCACCAGTCTGTCGCCGTGGGTGTAAAGGCGGTCGTAGAGTTCGAGCGTGAAGTCGGAAACGGCATTCTCCTGCTCTTCCGTCAGAGTGGTCTGCGTATAGACTTTGTGGATGAGGTCAACGCAGGGCTGGTATTGGTTTTGTGCCAGCAGGATTTTGCATTTCAGCAACATGGCGTCAGGGTTGTGGGGATTGTACTGCAGAGCACGGTCCAGATGATACATGGTCCGTGCGGTGTCGCGGAAAGAAAGCTCCTCCACGGCGCGTAAGTAGAACTCGTGATCCACCAGTGACTTGCGTAAGGTGAAAATCTCGTTCATCCGTTCCGCCTTGCAACGGACATGGATAAACGATTGTTTGCAAGCATAGAAGTCCATCCGCGGATTCCGCGCCAACAGACTGTTCAGTTGCAGACTCGTTTTGTCCATTTCTTTGAGGATGTCTCGCAGGAAAAGGGAGTGCAACGAAACAATTTCCGGATCCTCATAGTTGAGTTCGTCAAGCCGCGTTTCCCAACGTTGGAACATCGCCGGCAGCGAGTCCGCCACCATCTGCGCATGCCCCAACAATGCCGTGAAAAGCAGTAAAATAAGACAGAAATGTCGAGGCATTCTACATTCTACATTCTTCATTATTTCAAGAACTCTTGGATGGTCTTCTCCAGTTCCGCTTCCGTGGGAGCCCCGACCATCTTCCCGGGTTGTGTGTTGGGCTTGAAGAAGAAGAGGGTGGGGATGCTCTGGATGCCGAGACTTTGACAGATGTCTTCCGCTTTGTCCACATTCACCTTGTAGATGATTAGCTGGCCTTTGTACTTTTCGGCGAGCTTTTCGGTGATGGGCTTCAGCTGCATGCACGGACGGCACCAGTCGGCGTAGAAATCCACAATGCAGGGGGTGGTGCCTTTGTAACGGAGGCCAAGCTCCGGGTTGATATCCGTGATTTTGCTCCGGAATTCTTCGGAGGTGAGGGCGGTGACTTTACCTGAAAGATCTTCCGTTGTGTTGGAATTGCCCTCCTGCGATGGATTCAGGTAGTCGTATTTGTTTTGTGCAGAAACCTCCGTCGCGTCTTGGCTCTGCTGTTCTGATGTCTTTTTCTGTCCACAGCCGGCAAACATGACGGCTGCCATGAGGGTGACTAAAAGGTGTTTTTTCATTTCTATTAATGGTTATGGGTTATAGGTTATTGGTTATTGAAGGTCGTGAATAGTGAATAGAATTAATGTTATAGTCATAGTTATAGTTATAGTTTATGTCTAAGTCTAAGTTAATAAGCTAATAGCCAAAAGCCAATAGCTAATAGCTAATAGCTAATAGCCAGCCACCAACTGCTTGAACGTATCGCCTCGTTGCTCGAAGTTCTTGAACTGGTTGTAGCTGGCGGCGGCGGGGGAGAGGAGGACGACACCGTTTTCAGGTGTCTTGTCGTATGCGTAACGGACGATGGCCTCCCAGTCATCGGTCTCGATGTGATTTTGTGGCATGGCGCCCTGTTCGCGGCACATCTCCAGCATGCGGTGGCCGGCGGGACCGGTGAAGACGATGTTCTCAATCGGGTTTTCTTTCAGGAAGTCGATGAGCACCTGGTAGTCGATACCGCGGTCGAAGCCGCCGAGGATGAGCGTGTCCACGCCGCGCAAGGCCTTCACCGCTGCGATGGCCGATTCGGGAATCGTGGAGATGCTGTCGTTGTAGAACTCGATGCCCTTGAACTTGCCCACGAACTCGATACGGTGCGGCAACCCCTTGAAGGTCAGTAGCGCATCCATGATATCCTGATGCTTGATGCCCAACCTGCGACAGATCGCAATGGCAGCCATGATGTTGAAATAGTTGTGCGTGCCGGGCAGGTTCTTGTAGTCGATGAGGTCGTACTCGTCGATGATTTCGCCGTCGTTGAAAAAGCGTACAAGATGGTTGCGGCAGCGGGCGTGCAGCCCCGGATGGATCTGCGTGCCGAAAACGCAAGTGTCGCTTTCGGGTTGGTTGCCCTTCACCCAACCGGGAATGTGTTCGTCGTCTCCATTGTAAACCAGGAAGTTGCCTTTATGCTGGAAATTGAAAATGTTCGTTTTGGCATTCTGATAGTTGTTGAAGGAGTTGAAGTGGTCGAGGTGTTCTTGGTAGATGTTCAGCAGCACCGCATAGTCGGGCGAGTGGTGCGTGAATTCCAGCTGGTGTGCCGAAAGCTCCGCCACCACAAGCGATTCGGGCGTGAGCTGCTCCACAATGTCGAAAAACGGCGTGCCGATGTTGCCCGCCAAGAAGACGTTTTCCCGTGAATGGCTCAGGATGTGGTAGATGAGCGAAGCGGTCGTACTCTTTCCCTTCGTGCCGGTGATGCCGATGACTTGTTCGTGGAAATATTCCAAGAAAAGGTTAGTCTGAGAGGTGATTCGCTCGTTTTCGATGTAATAGTCGAGCCGGTTGAAACTGATGCCCGGACTCTTGAAAATAAGGTCGTAGTTGTTCAGGTTACGGTCGTAATCCTTGCCTTTGATGATTTTGAGGTGCTTGTCATCCGCGAAATCGTCCGTTTTCAGATTCTCGTTGCCGTCGGCGACCACGAGCTTCATTTTCGGGAAATGTTTACGGATAAACCGGTAGGTGGAAACGCCCTCCTTGCCGAATCCGAGGATTATAACTTTCTTATTTTCAATTCTTTCGAGAAGATTCTCTAAAGCCATAGGTGGTTTTGGTTTTGAAACGGCAAAGATACAAAATCAATGCATAATTCACAATGCATAATGCATAATTTCAATTCACAAATTACTGCTATTGCCCTAAGGCTTCAATAACCAATAACCTATAACCCATAACCATTACTTATACTTTTCCGCTTCCTTCTCATCCCCTTTGTTCTTATACATGTTGTAAAGGTTGAAACGGATGTTCTCGTCGTCAGGATTGAGTTCGAGGGCCTTCAGCAGACATCTCTCCGAGTTGGCGAAATCCTTTTTGATGGCGTAGCAGATGCCCATGTTCTCCCATGCGCTGCTGAAATCAGGTTTCTCCGCGACAATCTCCTCGAAAATCTTGATGGCATCGTCCAAGCGCCGGTACCCGCGACCTAATACATTGCCTTTCACGTTCTTGGCGACAATGTTTTGCGGGTCTTTCTCCAAAATCTTGTTGACCTCCCGCCAGGCGTCATCCACTTTTCCCTCGTCAAGCAGCTTGTTGACGGGGTCGAGCTCGTGGGATTTCTGCGACTGCGTGGCCGCATCCAGCAGGTTTTGGGCTTGGACGTTGTCCGGGTCGATGAGCTTGGCGTTGCTCGCCGCTTGGAATGCCAGATCCGGATTTTCATCCAGATAGGCGAGCTCGCTGAGCAGCAGGTAGGCGTTCAACGCATTGTTGTCCAATTTCAATGCTTTGTCCAGATATTTGTAAGCATTCCGCTTGTCGCGTTCTTTGTGGCTCTTTTTCCAGATCTGCAAACAGCACCCACCCGCCGAGATGTTACACTTGATGCTGTTTTCAGAAGTCTTTACGTCTGTCAGGAAGAGTGTGAAATCATCTTTCCAGGTGAAGTTGCGGGTGAAAGTTTTGATGCCGAACAGCAGGCAGACCACCCCGGCAATGCCGATGGCGGTTTTCTGCAGCGCAGGTGCTGATGAGGTGCTTAGCAGATATAGCCACCACCCCACAATCAGCGTGAAACCGATGGACGACATGAATACAAAGCGTTCATTCATGAAAGTGCCCACGTTGAACAGCAGGTTGGACACAATCGAGAAGGTGATGATGAAGTAGAGGATGCCGAAAGCGGGCACGCTCTTCTTTTTCAGTTGCCAGATGCCGTAAACCGCCAAAGCAATGCACCCGATCAAAATCAGCCATACCAGCGGATTGCTAAAGTCAGTGATGGCGATCTGATGCGGGTAATAGTCGTGAGTGAGAGGGTGGGGGATGAACAGCAGCTTGAGATAGATGCCCCAAGTGATCAGCACGGTGGCAATTTGTTGCGCCCGTGTGGAGTTGATGTATGGATTGTTGAGGATGTTGCCCGTCGTGTCGGGTGGCATCATGCTGCCCAACACTTTGTAACGCACAACGATAAAGAAAATGCTGCTTAACACAATGGGAATCAGCGTGATGAAGTAGTCTGAAGTACGTTTGTTGTTATTTTGGTAGTAAAATAATGACAACGGCAATACGGCGAGGAAAGTGATTGTATTTTCCTTTGAGAAGATGCCGAAAGTGAAGGTCAGAAAGCTGATAATCAGCCAATACCATTTTCGAGTGTCGACATATTTCAGGGAACACCATAGTGCGGCGAAAGCTCCAAGCATGGCGAAGATCTCGTCACGGCCTTTCACGTTGGCCACCACCTCGGTGTGGATCGGGTGTACGGCGAACAGCACCACGGCGAGGAATGGTAGCGACTGGAACCATTTCTTCTCTTCGTGCTGCGGGAAGATTTTGGCCAGCACCTCATAGAGTAGCAGGCATAACAGGATGTAATACAGCACGTTCATCAGGTGGCTGACAAAGGGCATGGGCGTTTCGTAGAAGTAGGCTTCGTTTTGGATTTTGTGCAGGTTATAGTAGTCGTCCAAATCACCGATTTTTTCCTTGATGTGCTTCCCGAACAGCTGACATTCAATCATATAGGTCAGCTGGGACATCGGACGGTAACGACCGCCGGCCACGATGCTGTGGTCGCTGCCGAAATAGCCGGTGAAAGTGTCTTCGGTGAAGATTTTCTTCACGGAGTCCCA
>R25__coassemble_219_pt1 | contig 37172 bp, 31 predicted proteins | sample R25__metabat2_low_PE_038 | metagenome-assembled genome bin R25
TTTTCTATTGCGGTTAATATTCTCCGCACCTTATCATACAAAGCAGATACACAGCGCTTGTGTCTCTGCTTTTTTGTTTGTACTCAACTTAATACAAAAAACATTAATCGATGTAACAAAACGACAACTTATTTCGTCTTTATATAAAGCAGGGGAAAATCTGCGAAAAATAAAAAAAATTGTTCGCACACTTTTCTTGATGCATTATTTAAAAAAATGTATTTTTGCAAGTTGATATATTGTAATATGAAAAAACTTTTATTATTTGTTTCTATACTCGTTGGATGGCAAGTGACCCTGTTCGCCCAAGGGAACAATGTCACCGTTCAATCTTTGATGGGCACCCATGTGGACACCATCCTCAAATACCATCTGGCAGGTGAGGGCGTTGAACTGTCTAACGGAAAGTTCAACAATGTGCAAGGTATTGTCAACGATAACCAAATTGGGACATTCAACCGCAACAACTACACGCAGTTCCCCTTTGCCACAGGACTGGTGATGACCACGGGTGCTGTCACTGTCGCGGCAGGGCCCAACAACCAGACCGGCGCTTCAACCCCAACCGGCAACTACACGGACGCCACCCTGCAGCAGTATGCCACCAACACGTTGAACAACTGCGCGGCACTGGATTTTGACTTCCTTGCCTACGCTGACACGTTCGCTTTCAACTATGTCTTCGGATCGGAAGAATACCCGAGCTTTGTGTGCGCCTCCTACAATGACATTTTCATCTTCCTGTTGACTGGCCCCGACCCTGTCACAGGTGTCACAACCACCAAAAACGTGGCCGTCATCCCCGGCACCGTCACCGCTACCAACCCCCAGGGACTTCCCGTCTCCATCAACACCGTTAACGGAGGTTCCAGCGGTGGCTCCGGCCCCGACTGCTACAGCGCAACCTATTCCGCCTACTATATCGCCAATCCCGCCAACAGCAACGGCGTGCAATATAACGGTATGACCGTACAGCTGACTGCCGAAGGCAAGATTCTGGCCTGCGAAACGTACAACATGCACTTGGCCATCGGCAACGTGGGTGACAACGCTTACGACTCCGGTGTGTTTCTCGAAGGAAAGAGCTTCCAAAGTAGCGTGGAGACCCACCTGTTGATGCGGAATGTCTATTGTCTGCATGAAGACATTGTTTTCGACTACATTTCCGACGAAGTAGATACCGTTTATGTGGTAACTCCTAAAGGGGACACCCTCTGGAACGAACCTTTCACCTTACAAGACGCGGATGTGAGCGACAGCGGTCTCTACTACCTGTACGCGCACAGCGCCCTTCCCTGTGTGGACCTGTGGACATACGACAGCATCTTCATCTCCGTCATCAACACGTTCAAACCGGATTTGGGCGAAGACCAGTGGCTCTGTACCGGTGAGGTGGCCACCATCCAATCCCAATATGACTCGGAAAGTGCCGGATTGTTCTGGAATACCGGAGAAAACAGCAATTCCATTGAGGTGATCACCTCGGGAGAATATATTCTGAACGTGGAGGTGATGAATCCCGCCACGCAAACGAACTGTAGAAGTGCCGACACCGTTGTGGTCACGTTCTGGGATCTGCCACAACCCGACTTTGAAGCCGATATCACCTCTGGCTGCACACCTGTCATTTCCCGCTTCACCAACCTCACCAACACCGCTTCAGACACCATCTTCTGCGAGTGGCTGTTCTTCGACGAAAACTTGAATATCGTGGACTATTCCTCGGAAGCCAATCCCATCATCCATTTCAACACCGCAGGAAATTTCTCGGTGAAGCTGGTCATCACCACCGCCGAGGGCTGCCGTGACTCTATCACCAAATGGAACTACATCACCACGGCTCCTCAACCGGAACTTGACTTTTTGGCAACGCCCGAAACTTGTATGATGAACGAAACCAACGGCGAAATCAATTTCACAGCTTTTCTCTCCAGCAATGTGATGGGCAATCCGGACAACAACCTGGTCTGGAATTTCGGTGACGGGGAGGAAACCCTAAACGAAACAAGCACTTCCCACACCTATACGACTTGGGGCGATTATGTTGTCACCCTTTCCCTCACCACAGAATCGGGTTGCGGCGACTCTGTCAGCCATATGATTGTCATTGAAGACAATCTGATTTTCCCGAATGTCATCACCCCCAACGGTGACGGAATCAATGACGTATGGGCAATTGAAAACCTCAACACAGACATTGACCCTGAAGATCCTGACGAATACCGCCACAATGAAGTGCGCATTTCAGACCGCTGGGGCAAAATGGTCTTCCACGCCAAAAATTACGACACTTGGGCCAAAGACGGCCAAGTCTATGTGGGTTCCAACCCGTTCACCGGCGATAACCTTCCCGACGGCACCTATTACTACACCTTCTCCTACAAAGGCAAGGCCAAAACAACACAATGGCACGGGTCAATTACCATCATACGGTAAATTGGCTTTGACACAATCAACCTCAATGTCGCCACTCCCACGTCTTAAATCAAAAATCATAATAAAAAACAATGAAAAGTCTGAAAATCGTCAAGAAAGAATACCAACGGGTCGGATATGACGCACAAGATATTGAACCCTTGGAATATACGGAAGGCTATGCCGAATATGATGATAACGGTCTGCTCGTCCGCGAAGAGCGTTACGAGCCCGACGGATCACTCAACACACTGACCGTCAACACCTACAATGAGAACGGCGAGCTGATACAAACCGAACAATACGACCAGGATGACATTCTGTTGCAAAAGACGGTTAACCACTATGATGACAAACAGCGACTTACGGCGCAATCGAACTACTATGGGGATGCCTCCGAGGAGTATGTCACCAAATACTACTACGATGAGGATGACAACGTAGTGAAACAAGAGGTTTACGTCAACGGGGATTTGGATTATGTGGAGAAAACAACCACTTACAAAGACGGGAGGCGGGAAACGGAAACCGAAAACGACGACTATGGCAATCCGATGTATATCCATCATTATCAATATGATGAGAACGGACGAGTGGCGGTTTATGTCCGTGACGAGGTACAGAACAAAGACCGCCGCACCTACGAGTTCACTTACAACGAGAATGGTGACCGCGTGAAGGATCTCATCTACGACTACGACATGAAGCTGATTGCCAAGGTAAACCGCACTTTTGACGAACAGTACCGCCAGACCGAAATTGTGGAGGAAGATTTGGACAGTTACCGCCGCATCTCCATGGAATATGACGGTGACAAGGTGGTGAAAAACACGATGTTCGACAAGAAAGGCGAGATTACTGGCTGGGCAGAATACGAATATGCCGATGACGGCCGCCAGAGCATGGCTCGTGAATTCATCCACGACGAAGTGGAACCCCAGAATTTCCGCATGTTGCGGGAAACGCTTTATGTCCGCGGATAGTAGATCTTAAGGCATACTTATTAACGTAAGACGTGAGACTTTAGGGGATATTTTAATCTAAGTCTCACGTCTTACGTCTAAAGTCTTTAAACTTAGCCCAATTCCCTAAAAAAATCGTATCTTTGCGGCTTAAAATTTTTAGACGATGTTACAGATCCAACTTTTAAGAGAAAATCCCCAAGAGGTTATTGACAGACTGAAAATCAAGAATTTCGATGCCACAGAGTTGGTGACCGAGATTCGCGAACTGGATAGTGAAAACCGCAACTTAAAGAAGAAAATCGATGACAACCTGATGGCGCAGAACCAAGGCGCGAAGAAAATCGGGCAACTCTTTAAAGAGGGCAAACGCGATGAGGCAGAAACCCTTAAAGCCGAAATGGCTACGTTGAAAGAGAGCGAGCGCACCGACCGCGCCAAACTGCAGGAGCAGGAAGAGTTGCTGCAGAGCAAGATGGTGCTGCTGCCCAACCTGCCCAACGCCGCCGTCGCCCCGGGCAAAGGCGCCGAGGACAACGAGATCGTCTATACACAAGGTGACGCCTCCAACCTGCCAGAAGGCGCACTCCCGCACTGGGAGCTCGTGAAAAAATACGACATCATCGACTTTGAACTCGGCACTAAGATCACCGGCGCCGGTTTCCCCGTTTATAAAGGCAAAGGCGCCCGTCTGCAACGCGCCCTCATCGACTTCTTCCTGGATGAAGCCACCGCTGCCGGATTCGTGGAAATCCAACCGCCCTACATGGTGAACGAAGATTCCGCTTACGGCACCGGCCAATTGCCTGACAAAGAGGGACAAATGTATCACTGCCAGGTCGATAACTTCTACCTGATTCCCACCGCCGAGGTGCCCGTCACCAACATATACCGCGACGTGATTCTGAAAGAGAGCGATTTCCCGTTGAAGAACTGTGCTTACTCCGCCTGTTTCCGTCGTGAAGCTGGCTCCTACGGCAAAGACGTGCGCGGCCTCAACCGTCTGCACCAGTTCGACAAGATCGAGATCGTGACCATCGAACACCCCGACCGTTCCTACGAGACTCTGGAGGAGATGACCAACCACGGCAAGATGCTGCTCACCAAACTCGGTCTGCCCTTCCGCGTGTTGCGCCTCTGCGGCGGCGACATCAGCTTCACCTCCGCCCTCACTTATGACTTGGAAGTATATTCCAAAGCCCAGCAGAAATGGCTGGAGGTCAGTTCCGTTTCCAACTTCGAATCCTATCAGGCTAACCGTCTGAAACTGAGATACAAAGATGCTACTGGCAAAACGAAACTCGCACACACGCTCAACGGCAGCGCATTGGCATTGCCGCGCGTGCTCGCCGCCCTGTTGGAAAACAACCAAACCGACAAGGGAATCGTCATCCCCGAAGTACTTCGTCCCTACACCCGTTTCGACATAATCGACTAATCTCGAATGAAAAAAACAATCCTCATACTCCTGCTGCTCTTCTCTTGCGGCGGTGCCGTCATGGCACAACAAAGCCAAGAAGAGCAGCTTGCTTTGCAGTATTACAAGGAAAAGGAATACGACAAGGCTGTGGAGCTATTTGAGAAAATCCACGCCAAAAAACCGGATTCCTACATTTACTACTACTATTATTATTCCCTGTTGGAACTTGAGCGTTACGACGATGCCGAGAAGATGCTCAAAAAGCAGGTCAGGGCCTATCCGAACATTCCCCGCTACAAAGTAGATCTAGGGTTTGTTTATGAACGCTCCGGTGACAATCCCAAAGCGGAAAAAATCTATCAGGAATGCCTGAAAAACCTGCCGGCGAAAGAGACCGCGATCAATGAGCTGAACAACGCCTTCATGGCAAGAGGCAAATATGACTACGCGGCGGAAACCATTCTCAAGGGGAGGAAACTGCTCAACAACGAACAATTACTCTCCAAAAACCTCATCAGCATATACAAATTGTTGCATCAAAACGATAAAATCATTGATGAAATTATCGCGTTGTTGAAAACTGACAACGAAAAATATGAAAAAGAGGTGCAAACTGCCATTCAGGACTTGCTCCTCGATGACGAGGACAACCAACAGTATATGTCCATCCGTACCGCACTTCAAAAATTCTCACAGAAAAATCCGTCGAACATTCTTTGTATCAAAGAGTTATATTGGATAAGTCAATTACACAAAGATTTTGAAGAAGCGTTCATTTTGGCCAAGGCATTGGACAAACGGCTAAAGATGGAGGGCATTTTCACCTACGAGCTGGCTACTGTAGCAGCGGAAAATCACGATTATGTCACCGCCATTGAGGCGTTGAACTATATCATCAAAAAGGGCGAAGAGACTCACAACTACATCCAAGCCAAGATGAAGATTCTGGATGTCAAATACATGCAGCTCATCGAAACCTCTCCGGTGAAAATGGTGGATGCCATCAATTTGGAGCAGGATTTCCACAAGGCACTGGAGGAGAACGGTTTTCATTCCGGCACATCGGACTGGATCCGGAAATACGCCCATCTGCTTGCCTTTTACGTCAACAAGCCACAGGAAGCGATAGATGTGCTCAACCAGGCGATGGCAGCCACCCGCGACACCAAGGAGAAAAACCAGTATAAAATCGACCTCGCCGACGTGCAGCTTTACACTGGCGAAATCTGGGACGCCTCGCTCAACTACTCGCAAGTCGATAAAGACTTGCCCAACGACGTGTTAGGCAACGAGGCCAAATTCAAGAACGCCAAGCTTTCGTTCTACATCGGTGAATTCAACTGGGCCAAGAGCCAACTTGATGTGCTTGCCGCCGCCACCTCCAAGCTCATCGCCAACGATGCCATCTACTCCTCCATGCTCATTTCCGACAACCTCGAAGAAGAAGAGGAAATGGACGAGACAGATACCACAGCGCTGCTGTTCAGCAATTCGGAAGGCAACCTTGCGCTGAAAATGTATGCCAAGGCGGAATTCCTGATATTCCAAAACAAAGACGACGAAGCGCTCAGAGCCCTTGACTCCGTGATGATTCTCTCGCCTTTCGGCACGCTGGTGGACGATGCGCTGTATCAGAAAGCACTGATTTTCATCAAACAGAAAAACTATTTCGAAGCGGAAAAACTGCTGAAGAGAATCATCGAAAACTACAGCGACCAGCTGCTGGCGGATGATGCGGTGTTCCAGCTGGCGGAACTCTATGATTACTATCTGAAAGACATCCCGCTAGCCATGGAGTATTATCAGAAAATCCTCAAAGACCACAGCGACAGCCTTTTTGTGGTACAAGCGCGTAACCGCTATCGGACATTGCGCGGTGACAACGTGAATTAGTCACCCCTTCACAATGAAAAAAATTGTATTTTCGCAGTTTAAAATTTCAGATAGTTGGAAACTATAGACAGAACAAAAGAACTTGAAACGAAACCTATCGGGCAGCTGTTGTGGATTTATGCCCTTCCTGCGGTGATCAGCCAGATCATTGCCTCTATATATAATATTGTGGACAGAATCTTCATCGGGCATGGTGTGGGGGCTTTAGCCATCGCCGGCTTGGCCATCACTTTCCCGCTGATGAACATCATCCATGCCTTCGGGTCACTCATTGGAGTAGGTTCGGCCGCCCGCATGTCCATTGTTTTGGGCAAAAAAGACAAAGAGTGGGCAGAGAACATCTTAGGCAACAGCTTGATATTCACGTTTATCCTTAGCGGTTTGGTGGTACTGTTTTGTTATCTGTTCCTGGACCGCATCCTTTTGTTGTTCGGTGCGACGGCGGAAACTGTCGCCTACGCCCGTGAGTACATGATCTATATTTTGCCGGGAATGTTTTTGATTACGGTGACTTTCAACCTCACAGGTCTGATCCGTGCTTCCGGCTATCCCACCAAAGCCATGCTGATCATGGCGGGTGGTGCGATTTTCAACATCATTTTAGATCCGATTTTCATCTTTGCCCTTGGCTTGGGCATTAAAGGCGCAGCCATCGCCTCCACCATCTCCATCTTTGCCATGGCGCTGGTATCTGTCCTGCACTTCGTACAACCGACTTCCTTCATCCGCTTCAAATCGCATGCTTGGAAACTGAAAGGATACATCTTCAAGAACATCACCCTTATCGGTATGAGTCCGTTCTTGATGAACCTTGCCGCCGCCGGTGTGGTCGGCATCCTGAACTCCCAACTGTTGCGTTATGGCGGAGATTACGCGGTGGGCACCTACGGAATCTGCAACACATATGGCAACTTCTTGGTACTCATTATTATCGGTGTTTGCCAAGGTATGCAACCCATTGCCGGTTATAACTACGGTGCAGGTCACGGTGACCGGCTGAAACATGTCTATGGGCTGACCATGTGGATTTGTGTGGCCATCGGACTGCTCGGCAGTGTGATTTCCTGTCTCGTCCCAGGCTTTATGATGCGTGTCTTCACCACCGACAGACACATGATCGAACTCGGCCGCGTGGCCTTGCGCTACAGCATGGTGATGTTCCCTCTTATCGGCTTCACTATCGTCAACTCCAACTTCTTCCAATCCATCGACAAACCCTGGGTGGCCATCACCACCAGCTTGTCTCGACAAGTCATTTTCCTCATCCCCATGAGCATCCTGATCCCCTTGCTTTTCATCCATCTCGGATGGACTGGACTCAACGGAGTCTGGATTTCGCTGACTATCTCCGATGTTCTCGGCGCAGTCCTTGCCGCCATCCTGCTCTTCTGCCAACGCCATGTGTTTTCAATTCAGAACGATGAAACGATGAGAAACGATGAGAAACGATGAAACGATGATGAATTATTATATAGACACACACGCACACTTGTATCGCGAATACTACCCTGAAGATCTTCAGGGAGTGATTCAGCGGGCGGTGGATGCTCGTGTGGAAAAAGTGCTGCTCGCCTGCGTGGATGCGCTGACACCACCGATGATTGCCGAAGCGGTGGAAATGTTTCCGGAAAACATCTTCGGACTCATCGGGCTGCATCCTTCCGATGTGAAAGAGGACTATGAGGCACAGCTGGCGGAACTGGAAACGCATATTGAGGACCGGAATATTGTTGGCATCGGGGAAATCGGATTGGATTTTTACCACGACCGCGACTTCGAGCGGGAACAACTGATGGTCTTCCGGAAACAATTGGATTGGGCCCGTGACCGCAAGATGCCTCTTTCGCTGCATATTCGCAACGGCTACAGCGAAGCCATCCCGATTTTGAACGAATATCCGATAGGAGCATTGCGTGGTGTCCTTCACTGTTTTTCGGGCGGCATCCAGGAGGCGGAATGGGCAGCGAAGCACGGTTTTGCCATCGGCATCGGTGGCATTGTGACCTTCAAGAACAGCAAACTGCAAGAACTGATTCCGAAAATCGGGCTGGAACACATTGTGTTGGAAACCGACGCACCCTACCTCGCACCGACCCCGCACCGGGGCAAACCGAACGAGAGCAGCTACATCCCGCTCATTGCCCAGAAAATTGCTGAAATCATGGAGGTGCCCGTGAAAGAGGTAATGGAACGGACAACAGAGAACGCCGAACGAATATTTTTTATTGATAATCTATAATGACAATGAAAAAACTATTAACCACAATTGTAATGTTCGCCTTGATGGCCGGAGTTGCCATGGCGCAACCGAAAGCTATTGGTGCCCGCGTGGGCTACAATTTCGAAGTATCTTACCAGCACACCATTTCGAACGGAATGCTGGAAGTGGACGCCGGGCTGTCGCCTTTCATCACCTCCACCGGTATCATGTACACCGAAGACGGAGCGCAATTTGTACAACGTTATAACTACGGTCGCGCCGAACTGATCCTCGCCTACGACTGGATGATGAACATCCAATCGGGGTTTTATTGGTATCTCGGTGTTGCCGCTGGAGTAAGTTGTGGTTACGGCGAGTTCTTCAACCTCCCCCATTATGCCAAACACGGCAAACTCGTGGAATTCAGACGTTTGGGCCTCCCTGTCGGTGCGCAAATCGGATTGGAGTACGATTTCAATATCCCGTTGAACCTCAGCCTTGACTGGCGCCCGATGATTAACCTGTTCGGCCTGCGCCAAGGCGACTTCACCTCCAACCTGTTAAACGTCGCCCTCGGCGTCCGCTACCGTTTCTAACACTTTACCATCCGTCAATAACCCATAACCAATAACCCTTAAAAATGATCGAATCTCCCATTTTCACGCCCTGTCAAATTGGGCCTATAACATTGAGAAACAGAACCATCCGTTCCGCAGCATTTGAGAACATGGCGGTCAAGAACGCGCCGTCGGAAGCTTTGTTCAACTACCACACGGCGGTGGCCCGTGGCGGCATCGGCATGACCACGGTGGCCTACGCTTCCGTAAGCCGCAGCGGACTCTCCTTCGAAGGACAGCTTTGGTTGCGCGAAGAGATTATTCCGGAGCTGAAGAAGTTGACCGATGCCATCCACGCGGAAGGTGCGAAGGCTTCCATCCAGATCGGGCACTGCGGCAACATGACGCACCGCGCCACCTGCGGTGAGAAACCGCTCTCCCCATCAGGCCGCTTCAACCTCTATTCTCCGACCTTCACCCGCAAGATGACCATCAAGGACATTGACCAGATTGTGGAGGATTTCGGAAATGCCGTCGATCTCTGCCGTCGCGCCGGCTTCGACTGTATCGAAGTGCACGCCGGCCACGGATACCTTATCAGCCAGTTCTTGTCGCCCTACACCAACCGTCGCAAAGACGAATACGGCGGCTCCCTCGAAAACCGCATGCGTTTTATGCGCCGTGTGATCACCCGCGTGATGGAAGAGGCCAAGAATGACATGGCTATCGTGGTGAAAACCAACATGTATGACGGCTTCCGCAGTGGTATGCAGGAGGATGAATGCATCAAAGTCGCCCAAGAGCTGGAACGTCTCGGCGTGCACGCACTGGTACTCACTGCCGGCTTTGTCAGCAAGGCCCCGATGGATGTGATGCGCGGCTCCATGCCGGTGAAGACGATGGCCTACTATATGGACACGAAAAAATTCTGGTGGCTGAAAATCGGCCTGCATCTCGGCGGACACATTGTCATCCCCACCGTGCCCTATAAAGACGCCTACTTCTACGACACTGCCATGAGGTTCCGCCAGGCGGTAAAGATGCCGCTGATTTACGTGGGCGGCATGGTCGACAAAGACAATATGGAAAAAGTCCTCAACTCCGGTTTCGTGGCTTTCCAGATGGCCCGCGCCCTCGTGCACGACACCGATTTTGTCAACAAGCTGCACAGCGGGGAAATCACGCGCAGCGGCTGTAAACATTCCAACTACTGCATCGGTAGAATGTACACTTTGGATATGAAGTGCCACCAATGCATGAAGGAGGGTTTGCCCGCCAACCTGCAGCGCGAAATCGACAAATCGGAAAAACGCTGGCAATAAACCGTATAGACGTTTCCTGAAACATCTATACACAATCATCGATATCAATATTATAAAGGAAATAATGAAAAAGAAAACCATCGCCATCATTCTCGGCTGCCTGATTCTGGCTACCGGCTGCCTGTTCTTGATATTGTCGAAAACGGGCACAATCGGCAACAGCCAACCAAAATCCGATTTGTTTGCGGTCAAAGACACCAACAACATCACCAAAATCTTCATTGCCGACATGACTGGTATGCACTCCCTTTTGGTGAGGCACGATGATGGGTGGTATGTCCAGGATTCCGTGAAAGCCACATCGCAAAAGGTGAACGACCTGCTTTCCACCATCCACAACATCACCCTACAGCAAGTGGTGGCTAAAACCGCCCAATCCAACATCAACAAAATGATGTCCGTGAATGCCGTCAAAGTGGAAATCTACCAAAATGCCCCGAAATTCAGACTTTTCGGCATCCCCTTTTTCACCAAAAACCGTAACGTCAAAACCTACTATATGGGTCCGGCCACCATGGATAATGTTTCCAACTTTGCCATCCTGGAAGGCTTTGACGAACCTTGTATTGTCCATATCCCTGGCTTCCGTGGCTTTTTGACTCCTTTTTACGCATATAATCCCATTGAATGGTATAGCTGCGATCTTTTCGAAACCAAAATCACCCGCATAAAATCCCTTTTGGTGGAGGACTTTGAAAATCCTGAAGAATCTTTCTATGTGGAAAAAGCCGGAGCCCGTTTCTTTAATCTGTATAACTCTAAAAACGAGCAAATTACGGATTATGATACCGTGAAACTACTGGACATGCTTTCCGAGTTCCGGGATAAGAACTATGAAAGATACATTTCAGACATGCGAAACAGTTACAAGGATTCGATTATCCGGTTTAACCATTTCAAAACCATTACATTAACTGACGTTGACGGTAAAAAAACAACGTTGGACATGTATCGCAAACTAGAGGAAGAACCCTTCTATCTGGATGCCATCATCGACGGGGTGGATCGTCCGGAAAACGAACCTTACAATCGCGACAAGTTCTATGCTGTTCTGAACGGCGACAACACCCATTTGGTGCAGTGCCAATATTACCATTTCGACCGACAAATACAGCCTTTGTCTTATTTCTTAAAACAACAATAGGGCATGAACGATGAGCTTTACATGCGTCGGTGCCTGCAACTTGCCGCTTTAGGTTTGGGAAAAACGAGTCCCAATCCGATGGTGGGGGCTGTTGTAGTGCATCAAGATACCATTATAGGCGAGGGGTATCATCACCGATGCGGCGAGGCTCATGCGGAAATCAATGCCATCAACGCTGTGGAAAACAAGGAGTTGCTGGCAGAAAGCACCCTGTATGTCAATTTAGAGCCTTGTTCGCATTTCGGGAAAACCCCGCCATGTGCAGATGCTATTATCCGATACGGCATTCCCAAGGTGGTCATCGGCTCCATCGACTATCACGACAAGGTAAACGGTGCCGGGGTACACAAGCTCCGTGATGCCGGAGTGGAAGTGGTGGAGAATATCTGTCGCAGGGAATGCGAGGAACTCAACAAACGGTTCTTCACATTCCATCGCAATCACCGTCCCTACATCATCCTGAAATGGGCGCAAACCCGTGATGGTTTTATGGACATCGACCGAAGTGATTCCAATACAACCACTTATTGGATCACCAATCCTGCTTTAAAAGTACTGACACACAAATGGCGCAGTGAAGAAGATGCCATATTAGTCGGATATCGAACCATGCATAACGACCAGCCGCAGCTCACCACCCGTGAGTATCCAGGTAAAGATCCGCAACGGTTTGTTATGCAACGAGGCGAAGACATTATATCCCCCCTGCCTTACACTCCTCTGCCCGAAAACGCACAAGAAGCCGCTGAAGAATTATATCAGCTTAATATACAGTCTGTTATTATAGAAGGTGGAAAAAATACAATAGAGAAATTCTTGGCAGCAGGATTATGGGATGAGGCGCGCATTATGATCGGATGCCAGACTTGGGGCAAAGGGCTTCCTGCCCCTAAAATACCTGAAATCCCTGAAAAGACCGTAGCTATTGACGATAATCAGCTGATTTATGTTCGAAGACACCTATAAAACCATAGCAAAACCTGCTGAAGGCAGTTACAGCGAGAAACGCAGCAAATTTCTGGCGTATGCTTTTCCTGTCCAAAATGAGCAGGAGGTGAAACAGCGGCTTACCGAAATCCAGAAAAAACACTGGGACGCACGTCACCACTGCTACGCTTACATCCTCGGTCCACGCAAAGACGCTTACCGTCTCAATGACAACGGGGAGCCTTCGGGCACGGCGGGACGTCCGATATACGGTCAGCTGCTCTCCAAAGATTTGACGAACACGTTAGTGATAGTAGTGCGTTATTTCGGTGGTATCAAACTTGGTGTCAGTGGATTGCAGAATGCCTACAAGGTGGCCGCCCGTGAAGCACTGGATGCAGCCGTCATTGAGAATCGTACCATTCAGGAAACTTATCGCGTCACATTCGAATATGTAAAAATGAACGACATTATGCAGATTCTGAAAGATCCTGAAATACAAGTTCTTGACAGACAAAGTGATATGCGCTGTACCTACACCATATCCGTTCGTTTGCGCGATGCCGACCGCGTGACTGAATCCTTGCGTAAAGTGCCTATGACAGAGGTCGTTGCCCTTTGACGTTTATCCATAATCGATTGTTTATATCTTTATCTTTTTTGAAAAAAAACTATCCTAATATACCTTATTTTTGCAAATTATTGCAAATAATAGTCTTTTAATATGAAAAACACATTCAGAATTGTGGTTCTTTTAGTCGTTGTAACAACAATTTTTTCCGGCTGTGTGACCAAGCAGAAATATAACGAAATGCAGCTCAAATTACAGCGTACACAAGATGAGCTGACATTCATGACTTCCGAAAACCAAAACTGTCAGAATGCGAAAAAGAACCTGACGGCTCAACTGAACAGTCTGACAGCTGAAATGGAACAGCTTCGCGCGGACACTTTGCGCCTTTACCGGAAAGCCCGCAGTGCGGAAAGGGAATACGAAAAAGCAAAAAAGGATTACGACGAACTGTTGCAGAACTTCGCCGACGTGTCCACCACCAACCAAAGCACCATCAATGATTTGCTCGGTAACCTCGACAAATACAAAGACGAACTGAGCGTGAAAGAGAAAATGCTCGCCATGCAGCAGGACTCATTGACGAGAGCTCGTGCCGAATTGGCCATTAAAGAACAACGTATCAATGAGATGCAAAACATATTGGCACAAAAAGACGCGGAAGTGAAAGCGCTGAAAGACAAAGTGAGCAATGCGCTGAAAGGTTTCGAAGGCAGCGGTCTGAAAGTGCATGAAAAAGACGGCAAGGTGTACGTCTCCATGGATGACAAACTGCTGTTTGCTTCCGGCAGCTGGACCATCAACGAACAGGGTCTCAAAGCTATCAAACAGTTGGCACAAGTACTTGAAAATGAGACAGACATCTCCGTGAACATTGAAGGCCACACCGATAACGTTCCCTATCGTGGCAGTGGTCAAGTGAAGGACAACTGGGACTTGAGTGTGATGCGCGCCACCTCCGTGGTGAAGGCTTTGCTGCAAAGCGGTAATATCGCCCCGACACGTCTCTCTGCCTCAGGCAGAAGCGAATACCTGCCTTTGGATGAAAACAACACCCCCGAAGCACGTGCCAAAAACCGCCGCACGGAAATCATCCTCACGCCCAATCTGGACCAACTTTTCCAACTGATACAGGGCAACTAATGGATGCCTTCGCCGAAACGCTGATTGGCTGGTATGAGGAGCACAAGCGCGACCTCCCGTGGCGTGGCGAAACCGACCCCTACAAAATCTGGGTTTCTGAAATCATCCTACAGCAAACCCGCGTGCAGCAGGGTTGGGATTACTATCTCCGCTTTATCGACAACTTCCCGAATGTCAAGGCATTGGCCGATGCCGATGAAGAGCGGGTGCTGAAAGTGTGGCAGGGACTAGGCTATTACTCCCGCGCCCGTAATATGCACGCCGCCGCCCGCGAAATCATGACGGTGCACCATGGACAGTTCCCCAAAGAATACGATAAAATTCTGTCGCTCAAAGGGATAGGGGCTTACACCGCCGCTGCTATCAGTTCCATTGCCTTTCATCTTTCCTACCCTGCCGTGGATGGCAATGTTATCCGCATCATCAGCAGAATATTCGGTGTGTGTGAAGATGTGACGCAACCATCTGTAATAAAACGGATTACAGAAATTTGCAACGAGCAGATCGACCGTGACCGTCCCGGTGTGTTCAACCAGGCGGCCATGGATTTCGGCGCGATGCACTGCACCCCGAAAAATCCACAATGCGAGGATTGTCCTTTTCAATCAGACTGTTACGCCCTGAACAACAATCTTGTGGAGATTCTTCCCATCAAGAAGAAAAAAGCGGAACAAAAACACCGCTATTTCCATTATACCATCTATCTTTCTGATAATAAAACCATTATTGAGAAAAGATCAGGAAACGATATTTGGAAAAATATGTACCAATTCCCTTTGACGGAAACCGGTTCGGATGATTTTGCCGACACCCCTGTATTCTCCGCACGGGAAACCCTCTCCCACCAAATCATCCATGCGCATTTCTACGTGAAAAGCGTGAAAAAATTACCAAAACTCTCCGGAAACCAATCCATTATCGATTTCGACAACATCGATCAATATCCGATGCCAAAAATTATGACGTTGTTTTTGAGGGATATTTCCTCATATCACGCGTATCTACACGTATAAAGCATTGTTGCAATGTTCTGCGTAGTTTGCAGAAAAACATCAAATTATGGTATTTCCCGCTCAACGTGCAGATGATGTAGAAATAATACGCGCAGATACGAGCGATACGTGAAGATAACCAAAAAATTGTATCTTTGCCTTTCTTAAATTTTGTCCAAAAGTATTAATAACAAACTGATAATCAATATGATAATTAAAGACGATTTTACGTGCAGACACAACGGTCCTGCCGTGAGCGAACAACAGAAAATGTTAGATGTCATCGGTGTCAAGACGATGGACGAACTGATTGAGAAGACGGTTCCCGCCGCCATCCGCCTGCCCAAGCCGCTGGATCTTCCCGACGGCATGACCGAAGGCGAATACCTCAACCATATCCACAGCCTGATGGCGAAGAACAAGATCTACCGCTCCTACATCGGTATGGGTACCTACAACACCTACACTCCGGCGGTCATCCTGCGCAACATTTTCGAGAATCCGGGCTGGTACACCTCCTACACCCCGTACCAGGCGGAGATTTCCCAAGGCCGTATCGAAGCATTGCTGAACTACCAGACGATGATCAGCAGTCTGACCGCCATGCCGTTGGCCAACGCTTCCATGCTGGACGACGCCACGGCCGCCGGCGAGATGATGCTGATGTTCTTCCGCAGCCGCAGCCGCGAGCAACAGAAGAACAACGTGGTGAAATACTTCGTCGCTGAGGGCGTGTTCCCGCACTCCATCGGCGTGATGAAGACCAATGCCGCTCCTCACGGTATCGAGCTCGTGATCGGCAAACCCGACCAAGTGGAACTCGACGAGACCTTCTTCGGCGCGATGATCCAATACCCGAACTACTGGGGCAGCATCCACAATTTCAGCACATGGGTCGAGAAAGCGCATGCCAAGAACATCTTCGTGGGCGTGGCCACTGACCTGCTGGCCTTGACGCTGCTCACGCCTCCGGGCGAATGGGGCGCTGACTGCGTGGTCGGCTCCACCCAGCGTTTTGGCATCCCGATGGGTTACGGCAGCCCCGCCGCCGGCTTCTACGCTTGCAAGGAAGAGTTCCTGCGCCAGATGCCCGGTCGTATCATCGGTGTTACCGTCGATGCACAAGGTAACCGCGCCGTCCGCATGGCCCTGCAGACCCGCGAGCAGCACATCAAACGCGAGCGTGCAACCTCCAACATCTGCACCGCCAGCGCCCTCACCGCCATCATGGCCGGCTTCTACGGCATGTGGCACGGCGCCGAGGGTCTGAAGAACAAAGCTGTGAAAATCAACGTTTTGGCCGGCGTTCTCGCTGAAGAAGCAGCCAAGTACGGCTTCAAACAGTATAACGAAAACTACTTCGACACCCTTTGCCTCGAAACGCCCGAAGGCATCACCTGCGAGGACGTAAAGAAAGTGGCCCTGTCGAAAGAGATCAACCTCTGCTACCACTGCGAACGTTGCTTCACGATTTCGTTGGACGAGACCGTCACCCACGACGATGTCAACGACATCCTCGAAGTGCTGGCCATCGCCGCCGGCAAGCCGTTCACCCCGCACGTATGCGACGGCAGATGCGGCATTCCCGACCTGCACATCCCTGCTGAACTGACCCGTAAGAGCCCGTTCATGCAGCACAAGATTTTCAACCAGTATCACTCCGAAACCGAGATAATGCGTTACATGAAGATGCTGGAAGTCAAAGATTTGTCGCTGAACCGCGCCATGATTCCGCTGGGTTCCTGCACCATGAAGCTCAACGCCGCCGCCGAGATGCTGCCGCTGAGCTGGCCCGAGGTCTGCAACATCCACCCGTACGCTCCCGCCGACCAAGCCGAGGGCTTCAAGGAGATGTTGGATGAGGTTTGCAACTGGCTGGCCAAGATCACCGGTTTCGCCGCCATCTCCCTGCAGCCGAACTCCGGCGCCGCGGGCGAGTATGCCGGCATGACCGTCATCCGCAACTATCACCTCAGCCGCGGCGAGGGTCACCGCAACATCTGCCTGATCCCGTCTTCCGCACACGGCACCAACCCAGCTTCTTCCGCCAAAGCCGGCAACAAGATCGTGGTGGTGAAAGCTACGGAGCACGGCGAAGTCGATATCGACGACCTGCGCGCGAAAGCTGAACAATACAAAGACAACCTCTCCTGCTTGATGATCACCTATCCTTCCACGCACGGCGTGTTTGAGGAAGGCATCCTCGAAATCATCAAGATCATCCATGAGAACGGCGGTCTGGTCTATATGGACGGTGCCAATATGAATGCCCAGGTGGGTCTCACCTCTCCGGGCACCATGGGCGCCGACGTCTGTCACCTCAACCTGCACAAGACCTTCGCCATGCCTCACGGCGGTGGCGGTCCTGGCGTTGGCCCGATCGGCGTGTGCGAGAAGCTCGTCCCGTTCCTCCCGAACCACGCTACCGTGAAGGTCGGCGGTGAGCAGGGCAGCCAGGTGGCCACGGCTCCTTACGGCAGCGCCTACCTGATCCCGATTACCTACGGTTATTTGAAGATGTTGGGCGGCAAGGGCTTGACGGAAGTCACCAAGACGGCTATCCTGAACGCCAACTACATGCGTGCACGTTTGGAGAAGGACTACAAGATCCTCTACACGGGCACCAACGGCATGTGCGCCCACGAGATGATCCTCGACTGCAACGAGTTCGACAAACATGCGGGCGTGCAAGTCGGTGACATTGCCAAGAGACTGATGGACTACGGTTTCCACGCTCCGACGGTGGCCTTCCCGGTGCACGGCACCTTGATGGTGGAACCCACCGAGAGCGAACCGCTGAGCGAGCTCGACCGCTTCTGCGACGCGATGATCGCCATCCGTCAGGAGATCCGCGACATCGAAGAGGGCAAGGCCGACAAAGCGAACAACCTCATCAAGAACGCGCCGCACAGCATGAATGTGGTCTGCGCTAACGAATGGGATCGTCCCTACACCCGTCAGCAGGCTGCTTTCCCGCTGCCGCACACCGAGAAGTACTGGCCGACCGTCGGCAAGATCGACGACGCTTACGGCGACAGAAATCTCGTTTGCGTGCTGAGCGAATAGGAGATTCTTAGGACACAATAATGAACAGCGGGGAGGACGAAAGTTCACCCCGCTTTATTTTTCTGCGCAAATCCGCGAGTCCTGCGGTTTTAACATTTCTCCTTACTATGCAAAAATTCCAAGATGATTATGTTTGGAAAAATTGTACTTTTGTTTTTTTATTTTCAGCGTTATTTTACAATAAGATAATCTAATAAAATAGTACAAAAACATAGTAATATGAAAATGTTAAAATGGTTGTGCTTTTTCGGCATCATGGCCGGATTGGTGTCTTGCGGGGTGGATGTGCCCAAGGAAACGAAAACTTCGTACGAGACGATAATTGTGGAAAAACAGGACATCTCGGTGCCCGTGAAGTTCAGCGCGAAGCTGAAAGGGCAATCTGACGTGACCATCTCGCCGCAGGTGAGCGGTCAGCTGATGAAAATCTGCGTGAGCGAAGGTCAGCAGGTGAAGAAAGGCACGACGCTGTTCGTCATCGACTCCCGCAACGCACAACTGGAATTAGAGGCCGCACAGGCGAACCTGCAGGCCGCCGAGGCATCGGCGAGAAGCGCGAAATTGGAGTACGAGTCAAACAAGAACTTGTTTGAAAAGAATATCGTAAGCCGCTACATGCTCGACAATTCGGAAAATTCCTACAATCAGGCGCAAGCGGCTGTGAGCCAAGCACGTGCGGCCGTGAGCCGTGCCAAGGTAAATCTGGGCTTCTGTACCATCACCTCACCTGTGGAAGGTATCATCGGTGAGATCCCCGTCACGGAAGGCATTCAGGTCTCACCGGGCACCCAACTCACGATTGTCAGTGGTAACACGATGATGGACGCCCTGTTTTCCGTGCCCGAATCGGTGTTGGAACAGGCCGTAGCCAATGGTTACGAGGGTAAGATTGAGGATGCTTTGAAATTATTCCCTGACGTGACCTTCGTGATGAAGAACGGCACGGAATACCCGCACAAAGGACGCGTTTCCAGCGCGACGGGTGTGGTGAACGCATCCACGGGTACTATCGCCTGCAAGGCCACCTTCCCCAACCCCGATGGCCAGCTCTATAGCGGTGTCCAGGGCACTATTGTCATGCCTGACAACCTAAAGGATGTGATGGTGGTCCCGCAAGCCGCCGTGGTGCGCCTGCAGGACAAGTCGTTGGTCTATAAGGTAAAGCCGGACAGCACCGCCACCGCTGTCGCCGTAACCTACGAGGATGTCGGTAACGGCAAGGACTTCATCATCACGAGCGGCCTGGAAGTCGGCGACAAGATTGTGACCGTTGGAGCGAATAACGTGCAAGAAGGAGAGCAAGTTTTGTTCCCCGCGGCACCCAAAACCGAGAAATAAGCCATGAAGGGAAATATTTTCATCAACAGACATGTGATGGCATGCGCTATTGCGATTGTCATCATGCTGGTGGGCTTTATTTGCATTACCTCGCTGCCCATCGAGCAATACCCGAACATCGCTCCGCCGACAGTGCGCGTCTCGACATCCTACACCGGTGCCGACGCGAACACCATTATGAAGTCGGTGGTGCAACCATTGGAGGAGAACATCAACGGCGTGCCCGGTATGACCTACATCACCAGCACCGCATCCGCCTCGGGTGATGTCTCCATCCAGGTCTATTTCGAGCAGGGCACCGACCCCGACCTCGCCACAGTGAACGTGCAGAACCGTGTCAGCAGGGCTACAGCATTGCTGCCCGCGGAAGTCACGAAGGTGGGCATACAGGTGATGAAACAGCAAAGCAACATCCTGCACATCGGCGCGCTGAAGAGCGTTGACGGCAAGTACGACGCTGACTTCATCGCCAACTATATCGACATCAACGTGCGTCCCCGCCTGATGCGTATCACCGGCGTGGGCGACGTGATGGCGCTCGGTAACACCTACGCCCTGCGTATCTGGCTGAAACCCGATGTGATGGCACAATATGGGCTGGAACCGAACGACGTGTTCGCAGCCATCGGCGGACAGAGCTTCGTCGCCGCCACGGGTTCGTTGGGCGAGCAGAGCGAGAACGCCTACCAATACTCGTTGGAGTACAAGGGCACGCTCAAAACCGTCGAGGAATTCAACGACATCGTGTTGCGCACGAGCGACGGCGGACACCTGCTGCATCTGAGCGACGTGGCAGATGTGGAAATCGGCGCTGTGAACTATAACTTCACCTCCAACATCGACGGCAAGCCCGGCACCATCTACATGGTGTTTCAGGCCCCAGGCGCAAACGCCACGGAAGTGAACGCCCGCATCAACAAGCTTTACGAAGAGCTTCAGCCGACGATGCCCGCTGGTCTGGAGTTCGAGATTTTGGAAACTTCGGATGACTTCCTCTTCGCCGCTATCCATAATGTGGTGGAAACGCTCATCATCGCCATCCTTCTCGTCATCCTTGTGGTTTACTTCTTCCTGCAAAGCTTCAAAGCGACGATCATCCCCTCCATTTCGATTATCGTGTCGCTGTTGGGCACCTTCGCCGTCGTGAAGGTGGCAGGTTTCTCCCTGAACATATTGACGCTATTCGCCTTGGTGCTCGCCATCGGAACGGTGGTGGATGACGCCATCGTCGTGGTCGAAGCGGTGATGGCGAAGATGGAGGGCGGCATATCGGATGCCCGCGAAGCCACGCGCCAGGCCATGAGCGATGTCTCCATAGCGGTCATCTCGTGTACGCTGGTCTTCATGGCCGTGTTTATCCCCGTGGCCTTCATGCCCGGCACTTCGGGCTCGTTCTTCCTGCAGTTCGGTGTCACGCTGGCATCGGCCGTCGGTTTGTCGTGCGTTTCGGCTCTGACACTCTGTCCGGCCTTGTGCGGCCTGATGATGCGTTACTCGAAGGATGAACAGGAGAAGAAAAATCTGAACTACTACGTCAAAAAAGCCTATACGGTCAGTTATAACGCCATCCTCAACAAATACAAATCGGGTGTCGCCAAGTTCATCAAGCGTCCGTGGGTTGCGGGCGTGCTGTTGGCCTGTGCCGCCGTGCTGCTCATCCTGTCCATGCGCGGCCTGCCGTCAGGTCTCGTGCCGCAGGAAGACCAAGGCGTGTTCTTCGCTGAGGTCCGTGCACCGGAAGGCTGCACCCTGCATGAGACGGAGGAGATTGTGAAGAAAGTGGAGGAAAAGGTGAAGAAAATTCCCGAGCTGGAAAGTTACGCTGTGATCAACGGTTACGGTATGATGGCCGGCCGCTCGGGCAGCTGCTACGCCACGCTCATCATCCGCCTGAAAAACTGGGACGACCGCCCGGGCATGAACCACAATATCATGCTCGTCTATGGTCGTTTCGCCATGGACTGCAAGGACATCAAGAACGCCAAGGTCATCCCCTTCCAGATGCCGCAGGTGCCAGGATATGGCTCGAACAGCAGCGTAAACCTGGTGCTGCAGGATATGCAGGACCGCCCGATGTCGGAATTCAACGCCGATGCCACCAAGTTCCTCGCCAAGCTGAACGAGCGACCGGAGATTATGGCGGCGATGTCCACCTACTCCGAACGTTTCCCGAAGTATGATGTCAGCGTTGATGCGGCGCAATGCGACCGCGCTGGTGTAACACCCGCGGCAGTGCTCAAGACGCTCGGTGCCTACTGCGGCGGCTCGTACGTGGGCAACTTCAACCAGTTCGGCAAGGTGTATCGCATCATGGCGAACGCTGCGCCGGAATATCGCCTCGACCCGTCCGCGCTGAACAACATCTTCGTCCGCGTGCGTGGCGGCAAGATGGCTCCCATCTCGGAGTTCGTCACGCTTAAAGAAATCGTCGGTTCAGCATCCGTTGAACATTTCAACCTGTACCAGAGCATCACTTGCGGTGTGATGACCGCCAGCGGATTTTCGGAGGGCGATGCCCATGAGGCCATTGCCGAGGTGTTCAAAGAGGAGATGCCCGCAGGATACGGCTATGAATACGGCGGTATGTCGCGCGAAGTGGAGGAGGCTGCGGGCTCGAACGCCACCGTCCTTATTTACGTCATCTGCGTCATTCTCATCTACCTTATCCTGGCTTCGCTCTACAACTCCTGGTTCACGCCGTGGGCCGTGTTGCTTTCCGTACCCTTCGGTTTGTTGGGTTCGTTCGGTGTTGTGTGGCTCGTCTCAAGACTGCACCTGCCGGGCATGGAAAACAACATCTACCTGCAGACGGGTGTCATCATGCTCATCGGCCTGTTGGCGAAGACCGCCATCCTCATCACGGAGTTCGCCTCGGAGCGCCGCGCACAGGGCCTCAGTATCCGCGATGCTGCCTTCGCCGCCTGCGAAGAGCGTCTGCGTCCTATCTTGATGACTGTCGTCACGATGATTGCGGGTATGATCCCGCTTATCATTGCCGGCGGTGCGGGTGCTAACGGCAACCGCGTGCTCGCCCTCGGTGTCACCGCCGGTATGGCCGTCGGCACACTGGCACTGGTCTTCGTCGTCCCCGCCTTCTTCATCGTCTTCCAGAACTTGCACGAAAAAGTTCACGGAGTACCGGTAGCGGAGAATGCCAACGAAGTTGTTGTTTCAGAGAATGCTAACGAAAACAAGTCAGAACAATGAAAAGAGTAACCATTTTCATCGCCGTCAGCGTATTGTGTCTTGCGTTCGCAGGCTGCGGCATATATAACAAATACACCTCGAAATCGGAAATCTCCCCGGAGGCGTTTGGGGTGACGGAAGATGTGAAGGCTGCGCAGGGCGACAAGTCCATCGCGGAGCTGTCATGGCGTGAGTTCTTCACCGACCCGCTGTTGCAGCAACTCATCGACTCCGTTCTGGCCCGCAACACCGACTTCAACTCTGCCCGTATTGCCGTGGAGCAGGCGCAGGCCTCCCTGAAGGCCACGAAGTTGGGCTACCTTCCATCCGTCACGTTTGGTCCATCCGGCTCGGTGTCAAGTTTCGACTTCAGTCCCGCCAACTGGACCTACAATTTACCGTTGCAGGTAGATTGGAATCTGGACTTTTTCGCGGTCAACACAAACCAAAAACGCAAGGCAAAGGCCGTTCTTGCGCAAGCCGAGGCGCGGAAACAGGTGGTTCAGGCAAACCTCATCTCCGCCGTGGCGCAACAGTATTGCATGTTGCAGCTTTTAGACCGCCAGTTGGAAATTCTGCTCTCCACCGACAGCTTGTGGAACGCTTCTTTGGAAACACAAAGGGCTCTTTGGGAGAATGGCAAGGCCTACTCCACCTCCGTCAATCAGATGGAATCCTCCTATCTGAATGTCAAGACACAGATTATCGATGTAAGACGTAGTATCAGAAGTGTGGAAAACACTATCTGTCAGTTACTTGCCATTACTCCTCAGCACATCAACCGCAATCGTTGGAACAACTACGAGTTGCCGCAGCGGTTAAGCACGGGTGTGCCGGCGCAATTGCTCGAGAACCGTCCCGACATCCAGATGGCGGATCATCTGTTGGAAGAGGCGTTTTATAACACGCAGGCCGCCCGCGCCGCGTTTTATCCGAAGGTTTCATTGCAGGGCATCATCGGCTGGACTAACAATGGTGGCGGCAGTGTTACGGTGAACCCCGGTGCCATGTTGCTCAATGCTGTATTATCTCTTGCTCAGCCTCTTTTCGCCCAAGGTAAATTGAGAGCCAACCTCAAAATCAGCAAGTTATCGCAAGAAGACATCGCCCAACAGTATGTGCAGACCGTCATCAACGCCGGCAATCAGGTGAACGAAGCGTTGGCCGACTGTCAAGCCGCCCGCGATAAAGACGTGTACTACAAGCGTCAGATTGTGGTTTTGCAAGATGCTTACATGGGCACGCACGAGTTGATGGACAACGGCAAGGCCAGCTATCTGGAGGTTTTGTCGGCGCAAGAGGGTCTCCTTGGAGCGCAAATCAACGAAGCCACGAACCTCTACAACGGTGCCCGCGCCATCATCGCCCTCTATATCGCATTGGGCGGGGGAGCGAAATAAGCAAACTCGGTATTACCTTACTGTTACTTCACGCTAAACACATCCCTCCCATTCGCCCTTAGCACCTCCTGCGCCTCGCGGTTCTGCATGATGCTGCCGCCGAAGACATTGAAATCGAAAATGTAAGGATTTGAGAACCAGGCGTTCACGTTCATCTGTAAGGTGAGCTCGGCGGTTTCTTTGTGGATGACCGCGAACTGCTCAAACGGCAGCGTCACGGTGAAGGTGTTGTCAACGAAACCGTTGTCGGTGGCGATTTTGCCGGAATGCAGGTTGAAGGGCTGCCGCATGCCGGAGGCATCGATCCAGCGACCGTTGATCTTCATGTAATGGTAGCCACCTCCGAGGATGTCGGGCCAGCTCATGTTGTTCTCCGGCGGATTCGGGAAATAGCCGGTAGAGTTCTGCTCCCCTTCCAACCCGAACACAAACGTAATCGACTTGTACTCGTCGGCGGGCAACTCGTCCGCGATGCTCCACGAAAGCGTCCCGGGAATACGGATGTCAGTATAGTGAATCCCTTGATTATCGGCAATTTCCACTATCTCGCCGGAGGTGTTCTCCAACCGTACATGCGAGATGAAAAACTGTACGTCGTTGACTTCATACAAATTCCCTGCGGCATTCCGATACATGCAAGTATCCAACCGCAGGGAATCATTATCAACGACAAAAGAAAAATTCAGTTTAATGTGCCCCGCTGGAGTGCGACAGCAGGCGCTGAATAACAGAGCAACTAAAACAACCAGACATGTTTTTTTGAGCATATTTACTCTGGTTTCAAGTTTCAAGTTTCAGGCTTCAATAACCAATAACCTATAACCTATAACCATTAAGATTACCATTCGTCCACGAACTCCTCAGCCGGCTGCATGCCTTCCTCCAGCGATTCGATGAGCTTCTGCATCTCTTCGTCGATTTGGGAGAGATAACCGTACATGCTGGGAGTCCAACCGGAGGCAGAGGTGTCGAACCAGACTTCGATAGGTGCGGAGCCGGTGGCCTTCTCCTTGAAATCGGTGATGGTGTAGCGGTAACGGTTGTCGCGGCATTCGAGTTTGAAGTTGTAATAGACGATGTTCTTGAAACGCATGGTGCCCTCTTTGTCCTTGTAGAAAATACGGACGCTGGAGCGCATGTTGATGACGCATTTCTCCGGATCGGCGCTTTTGATGACCTCCCCCGTGTTCTTATAATATTTCTTTGCCCATTCCATGTCTCTGTCGTACAGGACTTTAGGTGTTCCTTCCTGTTTCACGACATCTTGGTATGTCACCAGGTTGGTGCGTTCATCGATGGGAAGATAAGGAGGATCCGGTATCGTTTCGGTTTTTTGGGCGAGTGCGGCTATGCAGGTAAAAACGGCCGCCAGGATAATGATGATTTTTTTCATTTTTGTCTTATTAAGGTTTGGAAATATAAATCGTAAGCGTTTTTTTCATCTTTCGGCACGAATTCGGATTCCACAATCTTCCACTCTTTTTCGTCGATTTCGGGGAACCAGACGTCAGCCGTGAAGTCAGAGACTATGCGGGTGAGGTAAAGTTTATCGGCGTGGGGCAGGAAAAGTCGGTACATGGTGGCGCCGCCCATCACGAAGGCCTCCTCGTCGTCGGCCACGAGCTTGAGCGCGGCGTCAATGGAGTGCACCGTTTCGACCCCCTCGAACTCAATGTCTTCGAGGGTGATGACGATGTTCCGGCGGTTCGGCAGCGGCTTCTTGGGCAGCGAATCCCACGTGCGGTCGCCCATCAGCACCGTGTGTCCGGAGGTGATTTCCTTGAAATGCTTCAAATCCACGGGTAGATGGCACAGCAACTGGTTCTGGTAACCCAGCTCCAACCGTTGACCCACAGCCGCAATCATACTTATGCTCATAGTACTTAATTTTCGGCAAAAATACGAATGTTGAGGGTCTTTCAATTGCGTTTTGAGTTTTTTTATTAACGGTGAGGTGTTGGTTCAAGGTTCAACACGTCGCAGGCACGTCCCTACAATCACTAATCACAATTCACTAATCACAATTCACAAATAAAACGTATCTTTGCCGCCGATTCACAAACTATGGGAAAGAGAAAACAGGACACTCAGATCGCGATTAAGAACAGGAAGGCGGAATTCCTCTACTATCTGCACACTTCCTACACGGCGGGTATTGTGCTGACCGGCACGGAGATCAAATCCATCCGTGCGGGTCGCGCCAATATCACCGATGCCTATTGTTCGTTCATTAACAACGAATTATGGGTTCACAACATGCACATCAGCGAATATGCGCAAGGCAGCTACAACAACCACCAGCCCAAGCGCGACCGCAAGCTGCTGCTCCAACGCAAGGAGATGCGCAAACTGATGACCAAGCTCAACGAACGCGGCTTCACCATCATCCCTACCCTACTGTGGATCAACGAGAACGGCTACGCCAAACTGGACATCAGTCTAGCCAAAGGTAAGAAAATGTACGACAAACGCGAAACCATCAAGGAGCGCGACCAGCGTCGTCGCACCGACGAAGAATAAACTGCTATGGAAGAGAATCTGCCCATCACTGACACGTTGCCCGAATCCATCGCACAGCAGGAGAAAATCTGGTACGGCATCGGCGAAACCGCTGAGGCTCTGGGTGTTCCTGCCTCCACACTGCGTTTTTGGGAAAAAGAGTTCGACATGATCAAGCCGCGCAAGAACAAAAAAGGCGACCGTTTTTACTCCAAAAACGACATCGCCATCCTGCGCACCGTCCAGTACCTCACCAAAGTGAAAGGCTACACCATCCAAGGCGCGAAAACCGCCATCAAAACCAATTTCATGAAAGAGGCCGAAACCGCCAACATCGTGAACACGTTGACACAGATTCGGGATAAATTATTGGAAATCAAAAAATTATTGTGATTGTAGGGGCGAATAATTATTCGCCCCCTACCCATAACCTTCTAACCTCCTAACCCTTTATAATATAAGGTATTCCCGCACTCCCTCTTGAACATCGTCTCGGTAATCCGCCGGATGTCGTCCTCGGTCACGGCAAAATATCTGATCCTTTCATCGGCAAAATCTTCGGCACAGCTGTAGAACTCACCCGTGGCCAGCGTGTTGGCGCGGTCCTCCACCTTCAGATTCCGTTCCAAAATGATGGTTTCGGCGTTGTTTTTTACCTTCTGCAAGTCGTATGACAATTTGTTATCAAACTGGAAATCAAGCAAATACTTTGTCAACACTTCATCTGCTTGTTTTATGGAAACCCCTTCGGCAGGACGTCCGTTGATGAAAAACAAACCTCTGTCAGCTGATCCAGCAACGGAGGCGGAGATATCGGTGAAGAGTCTATCTTCTATCACGAATTTACGGTAAAGGTAGGAACTTTGACCTGTGCCAAGAATGTCGGAGAGCAGATCGTAAGCGCAATAGTCGGGAGCCGTCCGCTCGCACATCAGCCAACTTTTGAAGAGCATGTCGTCGGGAACGGGCTTACAGACTTCTTTCAACCGACTTTCCATCGCGGGGGACTCCTGAGGGTATTGGCAGAGGTTCTGCTTTCCAGGCATAATGTCGCCGAACCACTTTTCCGCCATCGCGAAAATCTCTTCGGCATGAACGTTTCCCGCCACCACGAGAATGGCATTCGCCGGACAATAGAACGTGTCATGGAATTTACGAATAATTCCCATGTCAACCTGCTCAATATGAGATAATTCCTTCCCAATAGGCAACCACTGGTAAGGATGGTTTTGGTAACTCATTCCGTAAATCTGCATCATCAAATCGCCGTAAGGCTGGTTGAGGCAGGTCTCCTTGAACTCCTCCATCACCACCTGCTTTTGCACTTCAAGACCCTGCTGGCTGAAGGAGAGAGCGGCCATACGGTCGGACTCAAGCCAAAGGGCGGTCTCTATGTTGTTGGCAGGCAATACAATATAGTAGCAAGTGAGGTCTTGTGAGGTGTAGGCGTTGTTGATAGCTCCGACCTTCTGGAGGGCAAGGTCGAAGTCGGGTGCGTGGTCGGAGCCGCTGAACATGAAGTGTTCCATCAGGTGAGCGAGACCCGTGCAAGAGGGATCTTCGTCACGGGAACCCACGCGATAGATAATCGTACTGACTGCCAGCGGTGTAGTGCGGTCTTCGTGCACCAACACGTGCAAACCGTTAGCGAGGATTTGTCGGGTGAAAGGGATGGCCATAGGCGTTTGTCAATTTTTCGGCGGCAAAAGTACGATTTAATTATGAATGCTGAATGTTGAATGCTGAATAAAAATAGCAGAGAATGACCTGTTTTTTTCCAAAAAAGAGACTACAAAAGGCCAAGACGATTTTTCAAAAACCCAAAAAAACACCGATTCAAAAATAAAACAAAAAATATATGACACTGATTATTAGCTATTTATAAAGAAAAAAGTGTAAAAAGGAAAATAATTTGAAAAAAATCGTTGAAATGGCGTACTATATCAAAAAAAGTGTATTTTTGCGCCATCAAAAAAGGAACGCTTCCTTAGCTCAGTTGGTTAGAGCATCTGACTGTTAATCAGAGGGTCCAAGGTTCAAGTCCTTGAGGGAGCGCAAAACAGAAAAACACTTGCGGACACGTGAGTGTTTTTTTTTACAAGGAACTGCACAAATATTACGGTTGCCATGTTCCGATTATAATTTGTATTTTTGCAGGTTTTTAATAAAGGGCTTTTCAGATGAGCAGACAATTCAACAAGGATAATTCAGAAGAGGATTTTTCACCGAGACGGGAACCTCGCAAACGGTCAGATGCCGGTAAAAAACGTTCATTCTCTTCCAACAACAGAAGGAGAGAGCGGTTTAACGAAGACAACTCTGAGGATTCCGGCCGCACCTTCCCTAAGAAACGCTTTTCGAGGGAAGACAACGGGGATCGGAAATTCAACCGTGACCGCAACCCCAAAAACGATCGGAAATTCGACCGTGACGAGAGCCGCAGCAAAGGCCGCGACCGCTCCTTCAAACGCGGGTTCCGTAAGGACGAGGACTCTTCCAAACCGCGCCGCCGCAATGTGGTCGCCGAGTCCGAAATCCTCACTGAAATCATCGAACGCCGTAAGAGCGAAGGCCGCACCCTCCCCCGCAAACAACGCGTGTTGTCACTGGAGTACGAAGAGAAACACGGTCCCATCCGCCTCAACAAGTACATTGCCAACGCCGGCATCTGCTCGCGCCGCGAAGCTGACGTGCTCATCGCCACCGGCGCCATCACCGTCAACGGCGAAGTGGTCACCGAGATGGGTCACAAAGTGATGCCCACGGACGAGGTGCGCTACGGCGACAAGGTACTGCAACGCGAAAAGCCCGTTTACGTACTGCTCAATAAGCCAAAGGATTACATCACCACCACAGATGACGAACGGGGCCGTGCCAACGTCATGGAACTCGTGCGCGACGCCTGCGAGGAACGCATCTACCCCGTCGGACGCCTTGACCGCGACACCACCGGTCTGCTGCTCTTCACCAACGACGGCGACCTCACCAAGAAGCTCACCCATCCGAGCTCCGAAATCGAGAAAACATACGACGTGGAACTCGACAAACCCTTTGCCTCTGTGGATATGGATTTATTGCGCAACAGCGGAGTGGAACTCCACGATGGCAAAATCATTCCCGATGAAGTGGAATATGTCGGTGAAGGCAAAAAAGAGGTCGGTATCACCATCCACTCCGGCAAAAACCGCATTGTCCGTCGCATTTTCGAATCCCTCGGCTACGAAGTGGTCAAGCTCGACCGTGTTGTCTTTGCCGGTCTTACCAAAAAAGATCTCACACGCGGGCGGTGGCGCTTTCTCACCAAAAACGAGGTCAGTTTCTTGAAAATGCTCTCCAAGCCGAAAGATAAAAACACCCTATAGAGACGTAGCGCGCCACGTCTCTTCACAAGGAGGTGCATTGCATCATCAACCAATCCGACGATTATGATAGAGATTATGTCTCCGGTAGGTTCTTACGAGTCGCTGTCGGCTGCCATCGCCGCAGGCGCCGGTTCCGTCTACTTCGGAGTAGGAGCGATGAACATGCGCTCCCGCTCCGCCGCCAACTTCTCTTTGGAAGATCTGGCCAATATCGTCAGCATTTGCAAAGAACATCAAGTCAAAAGCTACCTCACTGTCAATACTATTATATATAATGACGAGCTGCCGCAGATGCACGAGCTTCTGAATGCTGCCAAAGCGTGCGGGGTCACCGCCATCATCGCCTCCGACATGGCCGTCATCCAATACGCCCGCGAAATCGGCATCGAAATCCACCTCTCCACGCAGTGCAATGTCACTAACGTGGAAGCCGTGCGTTATTACGCGCAATTCGCAGATGTGGTCGTGCTGGGTCGCGAATGCTCGCTCCAACAAATCGCCAACATCTGCAAAGAAATTGGCGCTCAGCAAATTAAAGGTCCTCGTGGAGAACTTGTCAAAATCGAGGTTTTCATTCACGGCGCCCTCTGCATGGCCGTTTCGGGCCGTTGCTACCTCAGCCTCGACAACTACAACTCGCCCGCCAACCGCGGTGCGTGCCTGCAACCTTGCCGCCGTGCCTACGAAGTGCGCGACATTGAGGACGGACTCGAACTGAAAGTCGACAATCCTTACATCTTCTCCCCTAAGGACTTATGCACCATCGGCTACCTCGACAAAATCGTGAAAGCTGGCGTATCGATATTGAAAATCGAGGGCCGCGGACGTTCGCCGGAATATGTGAAAATGGTGACAGAATGCTATCACGAAGCCCTGGAATCCATTTACAATCAGACCTTTGACCTCGAAAAAATCAATGATTGGATGACCCGCCTGCGCAGCGTCTATAACCGCGATTTCTGGGGTGGCTACTATCTCGGACGCACCACGGGAGAATGGGCGGATAAATACGGTTCGCAGGCCACCCGTATGAAACGGCGCATCGGCAAAATCACCAACTACTTCAGCAAACTCGGCGTGGCAGAGATTTGCATGGAAGAGGACACGCTGTCGGTCGGTGACGAAATGCTCATCATCGGACCCACCACTGGCGTTTACGAAGACACTGTCAAGGAAATCCGACTTGAAGACAAATCCGTCGAGAATGTCTCCAAAGGTGTTTTCTGTTCCGTGAAAGTCAAAGAGTTAGTTCGCCGCGGAGACCAAGTCTACCGATGGATTCTCGTAAAAGACGAATTCTAACCCTTAAACTTTGAACTTTGAACCTTGAACCACATTTTTTATATCTTTGCGGCAAAATTTTGAAACAATGAAAAAGATTATACCTGTCATCGCCATTTTACTGTTATTCCTCACCTCCTGCGACAGTGGAGACATGGTCGGGGGACGTTATTACGGAACCTTTAATAACCTCTCCAACAATATGCATGAAGCGGGCAGTCTCACGTTCAAGTACGGTGTTGTTGACAATTCCACCTGCTTTTTTATGAACGGCATACTGCCGATGGTCCAGACTTCAGAAAACAGATTTGAAGGAACCATTGGGGACCATCTTCTGAAAGACCTCCTGAAAACCATTCCTGCCATTGACAGCATCCATGTCTGCGATTCGGCGGGAACTATTATATTATTGTCTGCCGATGCTGAATTCAAAGGCAGCTCCGTCAAATCCAACCTCAAATTTACCACATCCAATGACAGTTCTGTGGTAAATGTAGAATTTATCGGATATTTTGAATAACAATTATTTCCGGAAGAACACAGTTGGGCGTCGCTACTTGACGGGGTCCTCTTTATAAGGACATTCGGGGTAATTCGGTTTCACAAACGAATAAATCAGACATCCCAACCCTATGACAATCATCGGGATGGAAAGCCATTGGCCGTTGTTGAGAACATGGCCGATTTCATCCTGCACCTGCACTTCCTTGAAAAATTCGATGATGAAGCGGGCGGTGAATATTACCGTCAAGGTGATGCCGGAAGTGCGTCCCGCCGCCACTTTCCCCTTTGCGAATTTGAAATAGTATATGGCTAGGCCAATGAACACCGACATATAGACGATAGACTCGTAAAGCTGGGCGGGATGACGGAACGTGCCCGCGATGCCGAAACCGCCATAAATGAAATCGAAAGCCCACGGCACTTCCGTGACACTGCCCACGATTTCATGGTTCATCAGATTGCCGACACGCACCAACGAAGCCGCAATGGGCACCGCAATCGCAAGACGGTCGAGAATCCACAGAAAATTGATTTTGTGCCGCCAACAGTAGTATATCAGGAAACCAAAAATTCCAATGACCCCGCCATGACTTGCAAGCCCCTGGTAACCAATGAAATGCCAGTTTTCATCTACAGGAAGAATGATTTGCAAAGGATGTTGGATGAACATTTCCGGCTCATAGAACAGAAAATGCCCCAGCCGCAAACCCACAATGGTCCAAACAATCGTCCAAATAGAGATTTTATCCAACAGTTTCTGCGACAGTTTCTCAGTTTTAAAGATCTGCTGTAGCGTATAGTAGGCTAGCAAAAAGCCCAGCGCCAGTAAAATTCCATACCATCTGACCTCGACAGATCCAATATGAAACGCCACCGGATTCACTTTCCACGTCACATAACATAATGTATGATATAACATAATTTTCACTTTTAAAATGCGGTGGCAAAAGTACATTTTTTTTTGGCTATTAGCAGTTGGCTTTTAACCAATGTCTGTCGGTTTAAAACAATTCAAATAGTGATGGATTTGTATTGAAAAAAATTATACTTTTGCCGCCGAAAACCGGTGGATAAATTTGTAATGATTGCAACCACAAAAAAAAATGCTAAAACATCTTCTTCCACGATTTTCAGTTTTTTATTTTTTTTATAATTAAATTACTGATCATGAGTTATTTGTTCACATCAGAATCCGTGTCGGAAGGACATCCCGACAAAATTTGCGACCAGATTTCGGACGCATTGTTAGACAATTTTCTCGCGCAAGATCCCGAATCGAAAGTGGCGTGCGAGACCCTTGTAACCACCGGACTGGTGGTCTGCGCCGGTGAAGTGAAAACCGAAGGCTACGTCTCCGTCGATGACGTGGTGCGCCGCGTCATCAAAAACATCGGCTACAACAAGAGCGATTACCAGTTCGACTACAAATCCTGCGGTGTTATTTCCACCATCCACAGCCAGTCGCCCGACATCAACCAGGGCGTGGAACGTGCGGCCCTGGAGGAACAGGGTGCCGGCGACCAAGGCATGATGTTCGGCTACGCCTGCAACGAAATGGACAACTACATGCCGCTGCCCATTGAGCTAGCTCACCGCTTCGTACAGGAACTGGCCGCTATCCGCAAAGAAGGCAAGAAAATGACCTATCTGCGCCCGGACTCCAAATCGCAGGTCACCATCCAATATTCCGAAAGACATCGTCCCGAACGAATCGACAGCATCGTCATCTCCACTCAACATGACGATTTCGCCGACGAGGACACCATGCTGAAGACCATCCGCCACGATGTGGAGAAAATCCTGATTCCCCGCGTGAAGAAAAGCTGCCCAAGAAACGTCCAGAAACTGTTCAACACGGAATACAAACTTTTTGTGAACCCCACAGGCAAGTTTGTCATCGGCGGGCCGCACGGTGACTCCGGTCTCACCGGCCGTAAAATCATCGTTGACACCTATGGTGGACGCGGTGCACACGGCGGCGGCGCCTTCTCCGGCAAAGACCCCTCCAAAGTTGACCGTTCAGCCGCCTACGCCACCCGCCACATCGCCAAGAACATGGTGGCCGCCGGCCTCTGCGACCAAGTGCTCATCCAGGTGGCCTACGCCATCGGCGAAGCGGAACCCGTGGGACTGTATGTCAACACTTACGGCACCGCCAAGGTGAAGATGCACGACAGCGAGATCGCCATGCGCATCCGCGAGATCTTCCCGATGCGCCCCTATGACATCATCACCCGCTTCCAACTGAAAAACCCGATCTACGAGCCCACCGCCTCCTACGGGCATTTCGGCCGTGACTGCTACGACGCTGAAGTGGAAACCGCACAAGGCAAACGCACCGTCACTTTCTTCCCCTGGGAGCGTCTGGATTATGTGGATAAAATCAAAAAAGCCTTTGCCCTCTGACCTCCAAAAGCCAAAAACAACGGCTTTCTTATAAATGTTCCTAACAGATGAAAATCTATTCAAAAAAAGTGTATTTTTGCACCCTTAAAAAATTAGATGTATAATTATGGCAAATACAGAAAATCTGGGATCCAAAAAAATTGAGCAAACCCAAGAAAAAGAGAACTTTGTAACAAAAATACTGGCGTTCTTCAACAAATACCAAAACATCATCTACGGTGTCATTATCGGCGTGTTGGTCATCGTTCTTGCGATTTTGGCCTTCAACCGCTTCTACGTTCAAAAGAAAAATGCGGAAGCAGCAGCCCAAATCCAACAACCCATCCATTGGCTTACCCAAGGTGATACCGCATCGTTGAAAAAAGCCCTCGAAGGCGATGGCGAAAACGATGGCTTTCTGGATATCGCAAGCGGTTACAAACTTTCAAAAACTTCCAACACCGCCAATTATTATGCTGGTCTGACCTATCTGAAGTTAGGACAAAAAGACGAGGCTATGGAGTACCTCAAGAAATTCAAAAAGAAAGAGGATGTCCTGTGGTATGCCTGCCAAGCCACTATCGGCGACCTTTACGATGAACAAGGCGACGAGGCAAACGCCATCAGCTACTATGAAAAGGCCGTGAAAGGTAAAGATCCGTTCTTCACCCCGATAGCCCTGTTCAAGTTAGGCCAGATGTATGAGAGAAAAGGCGACTGGAAAAAAGCTCTCGACGCTTACGAGACCATTGAAAAGGATTTCTACACCGAATACAACAAAATGAGCGTGGCTCAATATGTTGAAAGAGCAAAAGCTAACGTTTCCAAATAAGAAATGACTGAAAAGAAGAAAAATCTGTCGGATTACATTCCGTTTGAATTTTCTTCCGCCAAACAATCTAGAATCGGTATTGTGGTTAGTGAATGGAACAATCACATTACCGATTCTCTTTTAGAAGGCGCGAAGAATTGTCTGCTCGAACACGGCGTTGAAGCCGGAAACATTCTGGTCCACCACGTGCCAGGCAGTTTTGAGCTGCCGCTCGGGGCCAAATGGATGTTGGAAAAATCCTCTGTGGATGCCGTCATCTGCATCGGATGCATCATCCAAGGCGAAACCCGTCACTTCGACTTCATCGCCCAAGCTGTTGCCGATGGTATTATGAAAGTAGGACTTGATTTTTCCAAACCGGTGATTTTCAGCGTGCTGACTTGCAACACGATGGAACAGGCGGAAGACCGTGCCGGCGGCAAACACGGAAACAAAGGTGTTGAAGGCGCGGTAAGCGCACTGAAAATGCTGGCGTTCGGCTGCTAAACTGTTATTCATCAGCAATGGCCAGCTGACGTTTCAGTAGAGACGTTTCATGAAACGTCTCTACATCATTGACACAGAAAAATCAATCAAACAATGAAAAAATTACGTGTTATATTCATGGGGACTCCGGAGTTTGCCGTAGCCACGTTGGATGCTATCCGGAAAGCGGGACACGAGGTGGTGGCGGTGGTCACCACACCGGACAAACCCGCCGGTCGCGGCCAGCATCTCCGCAGTTCAGACGTCAAAAACTATGCCGTTGCCCACCAACTGCCAGTACTGCAGCCTGAAAAACTGAAAGACGAAGCTTTTGTGGAGGACCTGCGTGATTATTACGCGGATGTTTTCGTGGTAGTGGCCTTCCGCATGCTTCCGAAATGCGTTTATCAGATGCCTTTGCTCGGCACTTTCAACGTCCATGCGTCACTGCTCCCGCAATATCGCGGCGCCGCACCCATACAACGCGCCATCATGAACGGAGAAACCATGACCGGCGTCACCACTTTCCTGCTGGATGAACATACCGACACCGGGTCAATCCTGTTACAGAAAAAGGTGGAAATCACCAAAGAGGACAATGCAGGCACCCTACACGACAAACTGATGGCCGCCGGTGCAGAAATCGCGGTGGAAACCTTACAGCAACTGGCCGACAACACGGCACAACCCATCCCACAGCAGATGTCCGAGAACCTGAAACCCGCCCCTAAGTTGTTCAAGGAGGACATGCTCATCCATTGGGACGACACGGCGGAGAACATCTACAACCATGTCAGAGGACTTTCCCCCTATCCTGCCGCCTTCACCTACATCGGACTCAAAGACCCCAAAACCGATTCGGTGAAACCTTGCATGCTGAAAATATATGAGATTGAAATCACAGAAAGAAAAAGCACGCAAAATCCTGGAAAAATCAGGTTTGATTTTGACAAAAAAATGATAATTTCCACTCAAAACTACGACATTTCCGTCAAATTTTTGCAATTGGAAGGCAAATCCAAGATGAAAATTGAAGATTTTTTAATGGGTTTCAGACAAGAAAATTATACCGATTGTTTTTTTAGTATATAAAACAGAATGGGAAAAACCACGCTGTCAACAAACTAAAATAATTACGAACAATCCGTTATCCACATTTGCTTTTTATAATTTTTACTAAATTTGTGGCTCAAATTCATTACTAACCTTAAATTTAAAAAAATGAACAAGAGTGAATTAATCAATGCAATGGCAGAGAAAGCCGGTTTGACAAAAGTTCAAGCTAAAAACGCTTTAGAAGCATTATTG
>R25__coassemble_226_pt1 | contig 36390 bp, 32 predicted proteins | sample R25__metabat2_low_PE_038 | metagenome-assembled genome bin R25
CCGTGTCTATCGGCACCACCGTGTCCGGAACGTCCACTGTCACAAGGTTGATCCACGACCAGCAACGAGGGGACACGCCCGTCTTCGGCGTCGTGCTCTCCGTAATGTTGTCGAAGTTCTCACTCCACGTCGGGTTCGACTCGTTCAACACGATGCCGCCGCAAGGAAGTTGGAAAGTGAAGTCGTCAAGATAGAGGTAAAATTGGTCGTTGGAGGTGAGCTTGACGGCTACATACTTGGTGCCTGCGGGGAAACTGGCTTCGTAAAGATTCCATGTAGTGTTGTCGTTGGCAGTAATCTCGTCGCCCCAAGTGAAGCTTCCGACGGCATTGTCCGTGGTGGAATAACCCACTTGGAAGGTTTCTGGATAGGATTCACCGTAGTTCTTGTAGTAGAACGACACATCCATGGCCGTGGTCCCTTCGAACTCGGGCGAAATGAGGTATTGAGGCGGATTGGTATTGTAATAGAACCTGAAACCATAATCACCATTCATCATGGCACCAGAGTATATTCCCGTGCTAGCGTGGCAGGACTCCATGGTCCAGCATGAAAACTCACCTGCGTCCTCAAAGCCGTAGGTGTAAGGCAATGTATGGACTTCGCACCCGGTCGTGAATTCATACACAGCGGAAGCCTCGCTTTGCTCAGTCTCAGAGCAGTTGGCCACCACATAATATTCGTAGGCCGTGGCTGCGGTCAAGCCTTCCAAGGTGTAAGGATTGGTTGTTACGTCAACTTCCGTGTAGCTCTCTTCTGAGCTCTTTTTGTAATAAACCGTCCATGCGGTCTCCTCGCTGTTGGCCGTCCAGCTCAAATTTGCTGAATTGCTGGTGGCAGTGGCGGCAAGCCCGTTGGGTTTGACACAAGAAGGAGCTTCCTCAACAACAATGTTGTCCACAAAGATGGCACCACTGCCGTAGTTGGCGTTGGCAAAGAACTGCAGCATGACTGTCTTTCCTGCATAATCCGCCAGAATGATCGGTTCGGCTTCCGTGAATGTACCAGGATCAGTATAATTTGTAGAGCCTGCGGCAGCGTATGACTGCAAATCGGTAAACGTTGTTCCGCCGTCTTCGGAAATTTTCACGGTGAGTGCGCCACAATTGGCACGGTTGGAATAGTCAAATGTGAGTTGGTACACTCCCTCGGCAGGCAATGTGAGATTCGGCGAATTGATGAGTGCCGTACCAGATTGTACGTAGTAGTTATACATACGGAGCATTTGGTTTCCATTGTAAGCGTACACGCCCCAGACGTAAGATGGTGTATTAATAACAGTAGAAGCTGTCGAAGCGGAATTGTCCCAGCATTGAGGCACCGTGCTTTCTGTCATACTCTCGAAATTCTCCGTCCACGGGAAAGTGGTCACAGCATCGCAAGCGGTGGTGAATGCCGGCACGTTGGCGACAGCGGTCTCGTCGCAGCCGGAAATGATGGTAAAGGTGCCAGCAGGATATGTGGTGGCAGCGGTCAGTCCAGTGAGTGTGTAGCTGTCAACAGCATTGGTCGTCAGCACGGTTTCACCTTGCATGACAGTATAAGTAGCTTCAGCACCATTATTATTGATCCAGCTAATGACAGCCGTGGTGGGAGTAATATTCTCAGTGGCCACAGCCACATTACCAGCAACTAAACAGCTTGGTGCTTCAAGCACACGAAGGGTGTAGTCATGGGCATGGCGATAGGTGCCACTGCTGCACGGGTCATGGGCGGCATTCCAGTTGGTGGTGCCATTGCCGTAGAAACTGCTGAAATACGAGTCAGCACCGTAGATACGCATGCGGTAGTCGCCCAGAGTTTGCGTGGCAGGAATGGTAATGGTGGCGTTGAGGGTACCTGAACCTGACGCAGCTTTGCCAATGTACAGAATCTCACTGTCCTCAAACGACATGCTGTTGTCAAGGTCAACCCAGATGACAAAGGTGTAAGGATAGCTGCCTGTTCCAGTAGTAATGGCGATGGTGGATTCAACACCAGCCTGGACGGCACCAATCATGGAAGTGTAGTCGCAATAGTAAGGAGCAGAGGCGGGCAAACTGGCACTGCCGTCGCCATTGGTGACCACATTGTCGCCAGTACCGAAAGATACTCCTGTGATACCGCTTCCATCGTGGCTTGTGGGGTTAGGTGTGCAGTAGTTCACATCGAAGGAAGTGCTAACCCATTCGCTGTAGCCAGCTTCGCCGCAGTTGTTGCGTACATAAACGTAGTGCATGCCTTCTGTGGTCAATGTTGACAAGTCATATTCATTGGCCGTAATTTCCGTAGCAACGATGGCATCACCAGGTGCGACCTCGGGATCAAGGGTAAGGGCAATCTGGAACGAGCCTTCGCCTTCCCATGTGACAACAGCATTTTTGGCACCTGTCACCGTCAGATTCTCAGGTGTCAAGCAAGCGGGAAGCTCCGTCACCTCAATATTGCCAACAAAAATATATGAGGATGTCGATGTACCTGCGTGCTTCAAAGCAATGTATTGGCCGTTGCCAGTATAAGTGTTCAGTCTCACAGTATGTGAACCAAAGGTGCTGTATGCGTCAGTAATGGCAACTTGTTCCACTTCCTCAAATGTCGAAGCATCGGTGGGATCGGTCATGACACCAACAGTAAGAGTACCGGAATAATTGTAATAGGCAGCATCAAACGTAATCTGATACCCGTTCAAAGGATAGGCAGCATCCACCTCGGGCAATACGGCAACGATATTCCCTCCTTGAGCGCCTCTGTAAAATTGTATAACATTAATAGCTGGGTTTGATAATCCCACAATACTAATACCATCATAAGAAGTGTTGGACACAATGGTGTTCCAGCACATCCACTTACTATCACTACTGAGGAAGTCTTCAGAGTAAGGTAACTCCATCGCCTCGCATTTAGTATCGAAAACAACTGGGGAGCTCCATGCGCTTGCATCGGTTTCCCCACAAAGAGCCCGCACATAGACGTAATAGGTAGTGGCAGGGGTGAGGTTTGTCAAGGTGTAAGGATTGTCTTCTACATTGGTAATAGTGATGCTGGTGGTTTCCCCAGGTACATCATCTTCGTCGTCAGTAACATAGATATCCCATGCGGTTTCCGAAGCACCGGGAGTCCAGCTGATGGAGGCACTTGTGGTGGTCACATCGGCATAGTGTACATTGGTCGGTTCAAGGCAGCTGGCGCTCTCTTCGAAGAGAAAGTCATCAAGGTATAAATAGTACTGGTCATCAGAGGTGTGCTTCACAGCAACATACTTGGTTCCGGCAGGGTAGTTGGCCGAGAAACGCTGGTAGGTTGTGGAGGCAGAGATTTCTTCGCCCCAAGTGAAGGCATCCACATCGTTGGTTGTAGTGGAATAACCCACTTGGAATGTTTCTGCACCATAATCATATTGACGATACCAGAACTCCACATGCAAGCCGTTCGTGATGCCGCTTAATTCCGGGGAAATGAGGTATTGGCCAGGTTCTTCTGTGTAATAGAACACAAAATCATAGGTGCCAGTTTTCGGATATAGATCATTGATGCCTGTTTGCGCAGTGAAATCGCCAGTAGCATTAACCGTCCAGCAGGCTAAAGCATCGGCTTCCTCGAATCCGTAAGTGTAAGGTATTGCAAAAGAAGCAGGGCATCCTGAGAAGAAACTGGTAGAAGCCCAACCGCTCTGTTCTTCGCCGCAATTGGCCTGCACCTTAATGGTGTAAGTGGTAGCGGGTTGAATGTTAATAGTGTACGTGTTGGTGGTAACAGCTGTGATGGTGCCATTCACGTCAACATTGAAAGCACCAGCATCTGACGTCCAGCTCACCGTAGCGGTAGTTTCACCTTCTGTGTAGAGACATGTCAAATCTGTGGGTTTAGTACAAGAAGAAGCAGTCACATAAGTAAATGTGGTTTTGGGAAGGAATTGACGAGCTGAACCATACGTAAATGCCGTGTTGGTTGTTTGGTTCACACCCAAAAAGTACCATCTGTTCCAACTGGCAGCTTGATGGTTAAGGTCAACAAGCAGATTGCCACCATGATAGGTGTATTCATTGTCAAAGGTCAAGGTCAACGTACCCGTCGAGCAGTCAAAATAGCCTTGATACACTTGTGTTAACGTAGTGGTGTTGTCTAGTGCTGTGAGTGTTGTTGCAGTGGTCTCGCCTAGTGAAACCGTCCAAGTTCCAAGACGATCAGCAGCAGTGTTAGATCCGTTGCTGGCGTTTGCGTCAACGTAGAACACCATTTGTGTGATGACTTTGCCGTTCATGGCCGTTAAGTCAGCTGCAGGGAAGATCATCTGGTTGTGTTGTGCGGCATCGGCATTCCAGCCATCGAACGGAACAACGGAGCTGTTTTCCGTTCCTTCGCACACGGTCAATGTTTCTTGCGCGTTCGCCGCCCATGGGATGCAGAACATCGCAAACATCAAAAACAATAGGATTTTTTTCATAACGTTTGATTTTGGTGAATAATAAGGTTAGTTAAAAATATGTTTGGTTAAAACATTGTTTCTTTTGACTTTGGGGGTTATACGTTAGAGATATGCTTTAAAAATTCTATTGGATATTACGATTCATCATTCTTAATTCTTAATTCTTAATTCTTAATTCTTAATTCTTAATTCATCAGTCCCCATTCTACATTCTTCAAATTTCAAATCGCAAAACTACAAAACTCATAAATACATTTTGCGGTTTGTGAACAAAAAGTTGTTAACAAGTTATGAACAATGACGATGAAACGATGCATGATGGAGATGGGTTAGCGAATTAACAAAAAAACCGCAAGCCATCACTTGCGGTGCATCATGCGTCCTCGCCTACACAATTCAATTAAAAAATAGAGTCTATACTGAATTTTATATAAAAAGCCATATCGATGAAGAGACGTGTAATTCAACCCATAACGACGATATTGTACTAGAGGACGTTCTCCATAATAGGCAACAGTAAAGTATTTTTGCGCAACCAATCCCATCCAAATGTCATGCATGGCTATTTTAGGAGGATATGGTAGAATATACGGGAGCAATTCCCGCTTCATAGACAAGCAACACCCAAGAAACGGATTCCTATACAGGTTGTAAAGGAGCGAATGTGCCACAGGGTCATCATCTGCGAAGAAAGACTCCCGGATCAATTCGCCATTCGAATTTATTGTTTGCGCTTTGCAAATCACGAGCGTGACATTGTCCTCTCGGTGCATTCTAACAACTTCTTTCACACGCCCATCCAACCACAGGTCATCCTGATCGGAAGTAATAATTATGTCGCCATTTGCATGCGCGACAAGAAATTCAAAATTCTTGATCGGAGAGTGGAATGAGTTTTTAAATATTCTGATGCGAGAATCCCTGAAAGACTCTAAGACTATCATTGTATTATCCGTTGAGCCATCATCAGATACCAAGACCTCATCATCAGAAGACAGCTGCGAAAGAATGCTTTCCATCTGTTGCCTTAAAAACCGTTCGCCATTGAAAGTGGCCATACATACAGAAATCATAATGCTTTATTTAGTAATACGAAAAGAGCCCTTGCCTTTTTTTAATTTGATAGTCATAACAAAAGAGGAATGAGTAAGGTTATCAACAAAAAGAAGTTTCCTATATAGGTTCCGTAATAAAAATAGAAAAGTCCAGATATCAATATCGTGTACCAAGAAAATGCGCAAATCAAGTATTTAGTTTGCAACTCTGCTCCTTTCTCTTTCAAATAAAAGCTGAAAACAGCGAACAACACCCCGACAAATGCTGCCAGCCCCCATATTGATGTATGTATTGGGTACAACGATCCCACATAATAGCTGAACGCAAATGTACTGAAGCCCATACTGTCCATATATCGAAAATATTCGTCTGCGTTATCGAAGCGGTTATATCTCCCCCCACGAGATTCTCCAAGCAACATATTAACTGCTTTATAATACAGCTCAAACAATCCGTTTGCTCCCGTGGCTCCATAGCCAGACCTTTCGTACGCATCAACATTTTGAGAAAGGTTTCCAAGACTCTGCCCTGCATAGCTTATCACAGTTCTCGAGACACCTCCCGAGGATTGCGAGAAACGGGCCGAAGAGATAAATAGGAAAAGTGGTAATACCAGCACCAATGACCACATCAATATCCGGCAGATAAATCTTCGATCTTTCCTGTTTGCCGCATGGTAAAAAAGAAAAAAGAGCCCGACAAAATTCAACACCCAAATGACGATTCCATCCCGCCCTGCAACGTTCAGAGTATATACTACAAAAGAACAAGAAGACAGCAACAACAACATCGTGATATATCTCGGCAACTGTTTCTTAATCAAATTATAGTAGAAAAGGAACATGGCGACAGGAGAAAGGTAAGCCCCTAAGCATGCCGCCTTTGACCAAATTGTCCCTCCCTCGTACAATGAGCCATAACCTTGACGCAGGGCCACAATATCAACCGAGAAGACACGTAATAAGCCACGCGAAAAGAAAAAGATGCTGTAAATGGAAAGAACTATCAATCCCCAAGAGAGAACAGTGAACCGTTTTTTGTTCAATTCAGAAAAACAGAAGCCACTCCGTCTCATTTGTATTTCCACACGCGACAATGGAAGGATCAACAAAAAGGTGGGTACAACAATCAACAACAAAGACTGAAAATTCCAATAAATACTAGTGTTGAACAAAGAGTAGAAAAAAAAGGACAGCGTTGAGAACGAATACAACAGCAATATGTAATTAGACAATGTGAAAAAATGCCCCACCCGTCTCTTATTAAACAAAAACAAGCCAAAAAAAACCAAAAAAGGAACAAGCTTCACCATCTCTAAACTTATTTCCTTAAACTCCCCAAGCGAGGCGAGATAAAAAAAGCCAAATACTTATATGCATTTTTTTCAAACAAAAAAGATTTGTCTCTACTAACCATTCTCCCCCACTCTTTGACATATTTACCTAAACATCCGTAAATAGCATACGTTCTAAGGCGTAAAACGCCTCGCAACTTTTCGTAATACCTTTTTCCCTTACCTCCCGCAAACGAATCATCGAAGTATTCCATTATATCAACCATATTCATCGAAAAGTCCAACTTTCTCTTCATCGTTGCGCTATGGCTTGCAGAATCACGCAAAACACGATAAACGCCCACTTCATAATCCATAAAAACGAGTTCCCCTTCGGTTGCACAGAACAGCCACTGCGGATAATCTCCCATCAACCATCCTTTGGCTGCCGACTCATTATCCTTGAATAATCTATATTTTTCATGGACACTCATTCTTTCAACAACTGTCAAGGTTGGGACCGTGTTGCCTTTCAACAACGCATCCAACGAGGTTGCACGACCTCCCCAGGGGGATTTGTCGAACTTCAGTGTGTCTTGATGATAGTAACGACAGGTGGCATAACACATACTGAACTCTGGATTGGTCTCTAATAAATCCACCTGTTTTTGCAGCTTGTCTGGAGCGGTCCAGTAGTCATCGCCTTCACAAAAGGCCAAATATTTTGCATTCTCCTTCCACTTTCTCAAATAGGGGTCTTTTTTCTTTTTTTGACTATAATGATTTTCTTTAAGAAAAAGGACTGTGAAAAAACAATTAGTGTTTTCTTTATGTCTCGCATGGATTATATGTGCATAATCCGTATCTGTTTCATAAGCTATGGCCGTGTCTTGCAAATCAAAGTATTCGTTTAGATACGCACGAATCACCGACGTTGTGCCATCTGTTGAGGCATCGTCAACAATGACATATACCACAGGAAAAGAGGTACGCTGTATGGAAAAACCATTCAGCGCATCACTGATGTACGATGCATGATTATATGTCATACACTGTGTACAAACCAAATAACTTTCGTCAATCATTTCGGCTGCAATTCGGGTTTGGGCAGAACCGCATTGAAATGGCGGCCAGACACCATTAATGTACGTGTTTCTGTTTGCGAATGTATTGAAGCACTATACCCTTTATTTCCGTATATTCTTCCATTTTGGTCATTTCACACAGGAAAAAGAAAAGAGTTGCCCCAACAACAACTTGTATGGGGAAAACGATCCAATAGGAAACAGGAAGGTACTTAAAGAAATAGACAGATACCGCAATCAAAGCAGCAATACCATAAGAAGAGGCGATGTCATGCAATTGCATCCACGAAGAATATCCGAGTTCTCTTCCTGAATAATAGCTATTCAAGATAAAGGAGATGCCGCCAGTAATAATTGAGCCGATCAACATCCAATAAATGTTGAGAAAGATACCCAGACAAATAGGACCAACGGCTATCACTTTTTTAATTATTTCAAGAATAAGGAAAACATCACTGCGTCCTTGAACTTGAAGCATATTCAAGTTAATTGCATGAAGTGGATAAAGAGACATCGAAACACAGATAAACGGAAGGAAGGAGGCCGCTTGATGCCACTGTTCGCCAATCAGACAGTAAATGAACGGTTCGGCCACCCCGCCCATGGGAATTAAAACCATTGCCGTAACAAACATTGTATTCTTAATGATTTTACGGTATGCCGCCAGCATTCGCGTCTTGTCATCCTGAACTTCAGCCAGCACGGGATAACTAACCCTTTGAACAACAGAAGTAAAGTTGGACGAGAACAAACTCGCATATTCTTTAGATCGACTATACTGCCCTAATGTAGCCGGGCTATAGAATTTACCCACTACCGCTTGATACAGCTGTCGCCAAAGTCGATCTAAAAAGCCAGACAACATTATTTTCCACCCAAACCCCCACATATAACGGAAACTGTCCAAATCGAATTTGAACTTTGGCCACCATTTGTTGAAAATCCATAAACAGACCGTATAAATAAGAGAATATGACAATTGTTGGGCAACCAACGACCATACCCCGAAAGCGGAAAAAGCCATTCCAAGCCCCAAAATCCCACTTGAAAGGGCTGCAATTATGGACGCTTTGGTCTTTGTTTTGAAGTCAACTCGCTTGGAGAGAATCGTATATTGAACCAACGAGAACGACTGTATGATCAGTGTCAACCCCAAAACACGAGCTAGTACAACCAGTTGTGGCCGGCCAAAGAATCGGGCAATCCATGGAGCGCCAATGAAGAGCGCCCCAAACAATAGCAAGCTGAATACCAAATTGGAAAGAAACATTGTAGTGTAATCCACATCTGTAGTTTCTTTCTTTCGAATCAGAGCACTTGAAAATCCACTATCAACAAATCCTGACAACACCGCCGTGAAAATGGCCACAATTCCGACAAGTCCATACTCCTCAGGAGTAAGGACACGTGCCAAAACCAAGCCAACCAGAAATGTTATGCCGTGACCGACAAAAGCATCTGTAGCACTCCAACCAATGCCTGTTACTGTTCTCTCTCTTAAGGATTCCATTCTTTACACCAATACATTCTCCCGGTTCCAACGAATATTTTCCTTCACCACTCGTGCCGGCATTCCCACAACCAATGTGTTGTCTGGAACTGTCTTGTTCACCATCGAATGAGAGCCCACAATGCATCCATTTCCTATCACAGCACCTTTCATGATAACACTATTCGGTGCAATCCAAACATGATTGCCAATTATCACATCTCTGGGGAAATTAATACGGATACCTTCGTCATTATATATCGGATGAGAGTCCGAAGTACGAACAATTATGGTATTAGAAAACATGCAATCTTCTCCTACGATGATGTTAGTGTCATGTTCTTGTGCGTTAAAATGGCATCTTAACGTCATGGAAGTATGCTTCCCTATTCTTATCTTATTATTGTTTCCTTCCAGCCAAAAGGAACAATTTTTGCCAATGCTGCAACCATCCTCAATACATAAAGTATTGCCGTTTCCCCTAATACGGACAGTTGCTCTATCAACATTCGAATTGGTTATCTGTACGACATTATGATTGCCCACAATTGATTTTCTCAGTCTGGTCACATTGCCTTGAATTTCAATCTTATTGTCGCGACCCCTTACGGGAAATAAAAGGTCACGAATCCCAAGCACAACCTTGACTACTCTGAGCATAAAAGGATGCCTATATATAAAATTCCTCATCATTCCCTCTAAATGTACTTTCATCGATACAATCGGCCACATAAAGAATGTTTATCCAGAATATCCTGTGCCATCTTGAGCATCGGCGGACCAACAAACTTGTTGCCAACAACTGCCACTCCTCTTCCTTCATTTATAGCTTCTTTCGAAAGCTCAACCATTTCTTCAGCCCATTTCACCTCTTCAGCCGTCGGAGAATAGTAATGATGGCAAAGCGGCAACTCTTTGGGATTCAAAATCAACATACCATCAAATCCCAACTTTCTTGACAAAATTAGATTTTCTTCAAGATCATCCAGGTCATGAACGCGAACATGAACAGTATCTATTGCCGCAACGCCACAACTATGAGCACCATTAACAATCATGTTCCTAGCGAAGAAAATACTTTGTCCTTCCCTATCATGCTTCCCACCCAAATCGGTCACATAATCCTCACACCCAAATGCTACCGCAACTACTCTTTCACTTGCTGAACAGATGTCCTGAATATTCATCACAGCACCCGTAGTCTCAATCAGAGGGATTAGCTTGAATGTTCCCGGAGTGAACCCCTTGTCATACTCTATCGTTTCCAACAACTTGCCAATGAAGTAGATATCTTCACCACAACGAGCTTTAGGGTACATAAAGCCCTTTACACCTTTTATAGCAAGCTGATACACATCTTTGAGCAAATGTCCACTTTCTCGATCATTGACTCTTGGAAAAAGAACCCTGTCTTCAAAAAGGCCACTTTCAACATATTGAATAATTTTGTCTCGAGCAAGTTGCTTATTGTCATCCGGTTGGACAGAATCTTCAATGTCCAACAATAAGACATCAGCATTGCTGCGAGCTGCACTCTGCATCAACCGGTCATTGTGTGCAGGCACAAACATTAGACTTCGCATCAAAAAATCCATATTCATACTAGAAAATTTTCTTTTTTACCAATACGTTGCGTCTGAAAGAGATAACATCCTCCCCTTTTTGATTATATCCTATCGTTTCCACATAGACAATGCCTCGATCAGTTTTCGAATTTGATTCTCGTTTGGAAATCACCCGGGTTCGTGCATAGAGGGTATCACCAATAAATGTGGGGGCCAGGTGCTTTATATCTTCATAGCCCAAATTTGCGATGGCTTTCCCACTAATATCGGGGACCGTAATACCCACAACAAGCGAAAACACCAGCGTTCCGACAACCAAGATTTGACCATGTTGGTTTCTGCTAGCATAATCTATATTGGTGTGAACAGGATGATAGTTCATGGTCAACAGACTAAACAGATTATTATCACTTTCAAAAACAGTTTTCGAAAGTGAATGCTCAATAACATCTCCAGGACTGAATTCTTCGTAAAAATGTCCTATTGGTGAAGGTTGCATGCGCTTAGTATTTAAAATTAACAAACATTAATACTTTATAATAAATAAGATGTTTTACTTCCAATAACTATCATTTCAAAACACCTTGTTCTCTTTTTTCTTTGTTTCACCATGGCTCACAGCGGGGTTGCCAAACACTGTTTCATCTTTGTCAAAGCTTTTGGTCACATTTGAAGCTTGTCCGACAAGGACAGCTTCTCCGATGCGAACCCCCTGTTTGACAGCCGAGTTTAGCCCAAAGAAATTCATGTCACCTATTTCCAACTGACTGCCAATGGTAACCTGTGCTGCAAAAAAATTGTTGTTCCCGACCCTAATGTCATGACCAAGAAGCGTTCCTGAATTTAGTGTGTTAAAATTACCAATCACTGTATTGGCATTAATGACACAATTAGCAAGAATCACATTGCCATAACCCATTCTTACGGAACGAGCGACCATTGCTGAAGGATGGATAAAATTACACCACTTCTCCCCTGGTATATTGAGATCATACAAAATCTTGCATCTTTCCCTGATTCTATCGCTTCTATACAACGAATAGATAAATTTCACATCATCGTCATACTTGTACTTCTCATACACTTCTTTAATCCCACATAATATTGGGTATCCGCATACCTCATCCCCCATCGTTCGGTCATCAAGGGCCAAACCAATCATTTCCACATCCATACCAAACCGAATATGGGCATCATAAATTTGATCTGCTATCACAATTGCAGTCCCTTTACCTCCAATTATTACAATTTTCATAAATCAGTTTTATTATTAAATCCATATCATTTGCATCATATCTTTGATCTATCGGTAGAGGCAGCAATAGTTCAGTCAACTTGTGTTCTTCCTCTTCTGAAGTGCACCAATCTCTCACATTCGGCCAATATGTAGCTACAAAAACACTATTTTCAATCAACCTGAGCCGCAGACCAATGTCATTCGTATAAAAAGGATATACCATCGGACATTCAAAACTTGTCAAGTCTGGAATGTCGTATTGATTGAAGCGCTTCAAAGACTCATGCAAATGTTTGAAATTTTCGATTCTTTTCTTTTTGATTTCTTCAAAATCAATATTTGAGAGTAACGTCATCGTCAGCTTCGACATTCTACGGACTGGCTGACGCACCATTTTTCCGCTGTTCTCCCTAAAATCGGAATAGCCGCTTGTTGCGCCTAAATCAATTCGTTTCAACAGATGTAAGCATCTGTCGTATGAATAATCTTGCTCAAACTTAAGCACATTTAACGTTTTCGGGCAATAGGCAACGCCCCCATCGGGGATTCCGACATACTTGCCCGGACTATAAAATGTACTCACCCCCTTTATCGGTTCGGAAAACCATGCCTGCGCATTGTCCACAATCAGTTGATTACCATACTGGCCAGCAAGCCGCTTGACATACTCATCCTTAATTCCAAAATAGTTGGTGTATATCAATAATTCGTCGTTTTCCAATTTGGGGAGGTCTTTGATTTCAAGGTTTTGGTTTATATGGTAAAAAGTGTATGGGACAGCTAGTTTTTCAATGGGTTCCATAACCACATCGCAAGTATAGTACGGTACATACACTCGTTTCACATCGCCTAACGCCAGTAGAACATACTCCAATGCACATCTCCCACTGTTGAGGAGTACCCCGTCATCATGTAGAAAACCGATATGAACCGGTAATTCCAGTTCAAAATATCCTCCAATCTCTCTTGGTTTCATTTCAGAACGATCTTAACGAATTTGTCAATATCTTTCAAGATGATATCCATTTCCTGCCGCGTGTTCGTTCTCAAAAAAAGTGTTCCAAGCGATGTATTTGCACCAGCAAATGGTTCTACTGCATCGCCGGACTCTATTCTGATTTCTTTCTCGACAATGTATTCCTTTTCAAAAGTTGGTTCAACAATTAGTTTATCAAAATGACCTTGTCGGACAGAATGAAGATTATAGATGGCATAGTTCCCATTATAGTTTGGTTCATGTACATTGACATAACCCATTCCAACAGAATTTATGGTTTCCGCTTTGATGATATCCACATCCGCAGCATAATTGAGAATTTCCGCCAAACGATTGCCGCCCGCTCTGGGGGACACTTCCATCAAATAAACTTTCCCTCCAGAGACTCGCCACTCCACATTGAAAAGACCCGTTCCGAAACCCATCATCGTCCCCAAACGTTGTAATTGCCGTCTGACATCATCCAAGACATATTCATCCTTGGCGGATGGCCATTGTTCAACCATCGGGACAAAAGGATTGGGTGAGTTCAAATCAAACCACTGGTCGTAAAAGGCGTTGTATCGCAATTCGCCATTCACAAAAAAACTCTCACTTCCCGAAGGTTTTCCTTCGGCAGCTAAAAATTCTTCTATAACAATATGCTTCCTGACCGATGACGAAAAAGCTTTCTGGACAGCCGGTTTTAAGTCATCTTTTCGGAACACCTCATTCACGCCCTTACTTCCTGCAGAATCCACTGGCTTCACAATGAGTGGCCATGTGAACGAATCGGCATCTCGCAACACATCCTCGATATTGTCGTACCCTTTCGCCTTAGGAGTGTTGAAACCATGTTTGGACAAGAACTCGCGAAATCGCGATTTATTTTGAAGGACACATGCCGATTCATACGAACATTGGAAAGGCAACCCCATTTTCTTTGCCACATACGCTGCGCTTACCACCCCGGGGTCAACGCCGAACGACATGATGCCATCTATTTTCTTTTCTAAAGCAACTTTCAGAACAGCTTCCTTGTCAATAATGCTCACATTGACATACTCATCACTGTATTTGTGCGCGATATTGTCCGGCAAATAATCAGCTGTGATTACATGGCAACCCAACTCATGAGCCGTTTTAATAACGGGCAACACATAACGGATACCACCGAGGAGCATGAGTTTTTTCATAATTTAGTTATCGAGGAAAACTTATCAGAAAATCCGTTCCATCAACTGCCATTTCTCATCACTTCGGGCATCAGCTTTGCATCCTTGGAATTGTGACACATAAGCTTCCCACTCCGCCTGGCGGGGAAATGCGGCCAATCGAGCCATGTCTCGTTCCCAGTCGAAATCGTCCACCGTGTCACAAATCATGAAAAGCTGACGGCCACAACGATAGATTTGCATGTCAAGAATGCCCACTTCGCGTTGGCCACGGATAATCTCCGGCCATACATGGGCATGAACTTCGACATATTTGGCGATAAGATCAGGATCGTCCACTAACTCCAAAGTCTGACAATAACGTTTCATACCTTCACTCACTAATCACTGGTCGCTGATCCCTAACATCATTCACATTCCACTCCGTCTGATTTTCAGAGTAATTGCCTTAGAATGTTTGCGAATGAACTCGCCGGCATCCGTAACCACACAAGCGAGGTAGCCACCACCACCGGCACCCGGCATTTTCCACGCAAGCACCTCACCCATCACAGAATATTTGTCTATATAATCTTGTACACACCCTTGAATCATTGCAGGGAACATGGCTGTTTGCGCTTCAAAAGAGGCCTTGTAGGCCGAGGCAAATGCTGACAAATCGAGATTCACGATGGCTGACCAACACTCATCTGCTGCTTTGGACAAAGCCAACACTTTCTCTTTGTTTACATCCTGACCTTCCAGCACAGAACATCCCGGGCGACGCGGCTCCATCGGAATCATCACCAGATGGTTTTCGAGCCACGAAAGAACCGTTTCATCTTCGTTGGTCTCGATTTTTTCCGGCCAAAAATGATTATTATAATAATGTCTGCATAGGCCTGGGATGCAAATACCTATAGAATCTTGCGCGCCGCTGACGATACCATCCTCCCGCTCGGGGTGATTCTCGAAACAGAACACCAGACGAGCTAATGTTTCCGGATCCATATTCGGAAGTTGATATGGCCAAATCCGTCTGATAACATTGCGAGTGGAAGTGCTCAACCCACATCTTTCCCTGATTTCAAAAGTGGGTTCCAGACTGATGGTGATGGCCCATCCCGGTGCATGACAGCTGACAAACGGCTGGTCAATCCAAGTACCTGCAATATCCAGACGGGTCGGCAACATACATGCCGATTTTTTCAGATCCGTACTGCTGCGCGCCGCCAGTCCTTCATGTGGAATCCTATCCAGTACAACATATTCCATCCCACGCGCCTCACAAACCTTGCGTTTTGCATCCGAACCGCCATCACTGTTCACCACCAGAATATCCGGTCGCACAACATCCAGAGTAGGCAGGAAATCTAAGACTCCCGACCCTTGATTTATGAAAGCATCCTTCACATAGCGGATACTTTTCACCATAAAGAGCCTTTCCTGTTCACTGTATATGGTTTTATGATTCTTGTAATGCAGAATGGTGTTGTCGGAGCCGATTCCTACATACAAATCACCATATTGTGCTGCTTGGCGGAAAAATTCCACGTGACCGCTGTGCAGCAGGTCATAGCATCCACTGACAAAAACCTTTTTTTTCATCGTTCAGCACGCATCGGGTTTTCAAGAAAATCTTTATAGGCGAGACGTATGCCGTCTTCAAGTTCCGTTTTATAGGTCCATCCCAGCGCGGTGGCTTTGGAAATATCCAGCAACTTGCGCGGGGTTCCATTCGGACGGGAGGTGTCCCATTTGACAACTCCCTCAAAGCCGACCACTTTAGCAACCAGTTCCGCCAACTCCTTGATCGTCAACTCTTTTCCAGTTCCAGCATTTACAGTTTCATTGCCGCTGTAGTGGTTCATCAAGAAAACACACAGATTAGCGAGATCATCCACATACAAAAATTCGCGTAACGGACTGCCATCGCCCCAACAGGTAACCTCTCTCTCTCCATCCACTTTTGCCTCATGGAAACGCCTGATCAAGGCCGGCAACACATGGGAATGTTCCGGATGGTAGTTGTCATTAGGACCATAAAGATTCGTCGGCATCACAGAAATGAAGTCTGTGCCATATTGACGGTTTAAAAACTCGCAATACTTCAGTCCGCTGATTTTGGCAAGAGCATACGCCTCATTGGTCTTTTCCAGTTCCCCAGTCAACAGACAACTCTCTTTCATCGGCTGAGATGCCATACGGGGATAAATGCAAGAGCTGCCTAGAAATTCCAGCTTTTTACAGCCGTTTTCCCATGCGGCATGGATCACATTCATCTCCAAGATCATATTGTCATACATAAAATCCGCCAAAGCACTCTGATTGGCCACAATACCACCGACTTTCGCAGCCGCCAGAAAAACGTACTCTGGTTTTTCCTGAACAAAAAAAGACTCCACTTCCTTCTGACGGGTAAGGTCAAGTTCTTTATGGGTTCTGACAACAATATTGGTAAATCCTTGACGTAGAAGTTCGCGCACAATTGCGGAGCCAACCATGCCACGATGTCCAGCAACATAAATCTTACTCTCTTTTTTCATCGCTCTAAGCATTAAGATATAACTTGCGTACTTTTTCCATATCATGAGCGACCATAATGCGTACCAGTTCCTCGAAACTCGTCTTCCGTGGATTCCAACCGAGTTTGGTTCTTGCTTTGGTGGGATCACCGAGCAGTTGTTCCACTTCTGCTGGGCGAAAGAAGCGCGGATCCACCTCCACAAGTGTTTTGCCTGTGGCCACGTCAATGCCCTTTTCTTCAATGCCCTGTCCTTCCCAACGAAGTGTGATGCCCACATGGCTGAAAGCCAGGGTACAGAACTCCCGCACCGAATGATATTCACCAGTGGCGATAACAAAATCCTCCGCTTCCTTTTGTTGAAGTATCAGCCACATGCATTCCACATAGTCTTTAGCATACCCCCAGTCACGGAGGGCGTTCAAATTGCCGAGATAAAGTTTGTCCTGGTGTCCCTGCGCAATACGTGCAGCGGCAAGAGTGATTTTACGGGTGACGAATGTTTCGCCACGGCGTTCGCTTTCATGGTTGAACAAGATGCCGTTGGCGGCATACATGCCATAGCTCTCACGATAGTTTTTCGTTATCCAAAAGCCATACTGTTTAGCCACACCGTATGGTGAGCGCGGATAGAATGGAGTTGTCTCCTTTTGGGGAACCTCCTGAACCAGGCCGAAGAGTTCCGATGTGGAAGCCTGGTAAATCCTGCACTTACGTTCCATTCCGAGAATGCGCACCGCTTCCAAAAGACGCAATGTACCCACGGCATCTGCTTCGGCGGTGTATTCAGGACAGTCAAAGGATACTTTCACATGACTCTGTGCCGCAAGATTGTATATCTCATTAGGATGCACTTTCTGAATGACACGCACTAAAGAAGACGAATCCGTCATGTCTCCATAATGCAGTGTCAACAGACGTTTGTTCTTCATGTCGCGCACCCATTCGTCAAGATAGAGGTGTTCGATACGTCCGGTATTAAACGATGACGAACGCCTGATGATGCCATGCACATCATATCCTTTTTCAAGAAGTAATTCGGCAAGAAAAGAGCCGTCTTGTCCGGTAATACCGGTGATCAACGCGGTTTTAGGCATGTTAGACTGTTGTTTTATAAATAAAATCTGATAGCTGCCGGCAAGGGCTGAAGGTCATTCCTATGTCGATATAATTGACTTATAGTTTTCAATGACATATTCAACATCATCGTCACTCAATCTAGTATGCAACGGCAATGTAATCTCATTGGCAAACTGGTTGTAAGCATTCGGATAATCCTTAATATCAAAACCAAGACATTTGTAGGCCGTCATCATCGGAAGTGGTTTGAAATGCACATTACATGAAATGCCACGCTCCGCCATCTTTTCAATCACTTCGTTACGTTCATCAATCGTTTTACCTAACAACCTTGTTAGATATAAATGACCATTTGAAGAATAGTCGTCCCCAAAATGATGGAGTACTTGGACGGGCATGTTTCTCAGCACTGCATCATATCGTTCTATGATTTGACGACGACGTGACAACAAATCTGAATATCGTCTGAATTGAACTAAACCAAGACTGGCAACCACATCAGACATATTGCACTTATATAATGGAGATATTATGTCATATTCCCAAGAACCAAGTTTGGTCTTAAGCAATGCGTCTTTGTCTTGTCCGTGCAAAGAAAGTAACTGGAAATACTTATAAAGCGCCTCATTGTCAATCCCTTCGTGATCACGCCATGTCAAAGCACCGCCTTCAGCGGTTGTAAGATTCTTCACTGCATGAAACGAGAATGAAGTGAAGTCCGCAATTGTGCCAGCATGTTTCCCATGCCAAACAGAGCCAAAAGCATGGGCAGAGTCAGCCAAAACAATTACGCGACCAAATGCCTTTTGAATATCGTTTGACGGTTTGAAAAGATGCATCTTGCTTTCGACGGCTGATAAAATCTTATTGTAATCGCAAATCACGCCACCGATATCAACAGGGATAACAACTTTTGTTTTCTCTGTAATTGCATCTGCTAACTTGTCGTAGTCCATTTCAAAAGAATTAGGAGCTGTATCTATCATCTTGACCGCTGCGCCCACGTGACAAGCGACTGAGGCAGAAGCCGTATAGGTATAGGCACTGGTTATCACCTCATCACCGGCCCCCACACCCAAAGCTCTAAGAATGCTCTCCATACATGCCGTTGCACTGTTAAGACACACAGCTTTTGAAGTGCCACAATAATCAGCGATTATTTTTTCAAATTCTTTGGTTTTAGGACCTGTTGTAATCCAACCGGAGCGCAGTGTATCAGCCACCTCCTGTACCTCCAACTCCGACATGTCAGGTGGGGAAAAGGGTATTCTTCTAAAGTTCATACTCATAGTTTTACAATGGATTTTAATACATTCACATAATTCTGAGCACCAACTTCGCAAGTTAGATTTTCCATTACGAATTGACGTCCATTTCGACCGTATTCCTTGCAAAGATTTCTGTCGGCGAATAGTGTAAGCACCGCCTTTTTGAAAGCATCTTTGTCACCAGCTTTGGTAAATATCCCACAATTGTTGGTTTCAATTATTTCTTTAAGTTCATTCTCGTCAAAATTGGCCAGAACAGGGCGAGAGGCACTCATTATGTTCCAGGTCTTGGATGGCACTGAGTTCTCACCAACACCCGGTTTGGAAATCACCAACGAAACATCACCAAGACTGAAAACACAGCTGATATCATCATACGGCTGGAAAGGTAACAGTGTGATATTGCCGAATGTGATGGATTCTGTTCCATCCAGGGCGGAATGACGAATCTCTTTCTTGATGGCACGCAAGTGGTTTATCAATGTTTCCCAGTATGCCCCATTGCCTGTAAGCACAAAGTGGATGTCGTGGTAGTCTTCCTGTTCCAGTTCTTGTGCTACCTCACAAAGAAGCTCCAAATTTTGCGTGAGGCCAATGTTTCCGCAATAGGTAACATAAAACTTGTCTCTATCCAAGCCGTACAGGTCAAACAACTTGTTCTGTTCACGCTTCACATCTACCACAACGTTCTGTTCCACCCAGTTATAAATCACCTCAATCTTTTCCTCCGGAACCCCTTTGGCCATAATGTTACGTTTGAAATCTTGAGAGATGACAATGATTTTGTCGGCATTGCGATAGGTAAAGTCTTCTATCATGCGACCAACTTTCCACAGAAACGAGTTTTTTTTTGTAATTCCCGCACTTAAGAGGGAATCAGGAAAAACATCTTGGAGATTATACACAAACGGGATATGGTCTCGACGACATTTCTTTACCAAGGCGGCCATTGCCCCTTGGATGGGTGGAGTGCTGGCAACAAACATCACGTCACAGGATCGGGCGTCTTTGGCAAACACGCCACGATTAAAGTGCTTGATAGAACAAAGGAAATAACGAAACGCACGCATTAACGGATTCTGCCCTTCCGCAAACATAGAGAAACGATGAATCACCAGATGACCGCCAAAGCGTTCTTCATGCTTGATTTTTTTGTACTTTTTTCGAGTTTCTTTATCCACCCCACGGCAAGGTGTCGGAGCATAGGTCACCATATTCCACCCTTGTTCAACGTATGCATCGTTTCTGTTTCGTCCAAGATATGATGAAGCGACCTGCTCAGGATATGAATATGCTGACAAATATAATATCTTCACAGTCTAAATAATTTCAGAATAGTCTACGATGTTGGATGATGCCAATGTCACTTCTTGCTCCAAACCTTGTTCTATTGCTTTTTGATAAATATAATTGGCTAAATTTATATCAATATATGAAAGTCCTACAGAGTTGAAATAAATGAATTCCTCATCAGTCTCCCTCCCCTTTTTTCTACCAGAAATCAAATCGGACAAATTGGCATAAATATCATTATCCTTCAAGATACCCTCTTGGAACATACGACATAATGTCTGAGAACGGTGTTTTACGGTTTCCCAATCATCGCAAACGATCTTGTCGGATTTCAAAGCAACCCCATACTCATCTTCCCATCCTCCCACATGGATATAAAGTCCTCCTTTCGTAACATCGCTTGCTTTCAAGACAGGACTTTGACCACTGATTGCCGTAACAATGATATCCGAGTCGTGTGCACACTTGTACGAATCGTTATCACATGTGATAAATTCAACATCTGGAACAACATCTTTGAAGACATCTACAAAAGCTTGTTCTATTTCCTTTGACAACGAACTAACCCTACACTCTTTCACAGCAGGAAAAAAGTGTTTGAGTAACGCAAAATGCATTCGCGCTTCCTCTCCAGCTCCTATGACACTAATGGTCTGGACTCTTGAGGGAGCCAAATATTTCGCGGCGACACACCCGACCGCTGCTGTTCGCATCTTAGTAGATAATGTCCCATCGATTAACGCAACAGGAAAACCTGTTTCAAGTTCCGAAAGAAGTGTGACACCTGTGACATTCTGAACATTTTTCAAAACATTAGAAGGGAAAACCGACACCCATTTCATTCCGCAAACTTTATCATTCTTCAACGTCGCCGGCATACAATTGATGCGATTTTGGCTTTCTTCGTCAAAGATCTGCGATATCTTATCCGGCATAACAACTTCTCCATTCAGGAATTTCCTAAACGAATCTTCTACGATATTCAGAACAGCATCAATATTATTCTTGAATATCCTGGCCACAGCTTCTTGCGATACAATTTTTATAATTATTTTACCCATTTCTATTTACCTTGTTGATACTCCGCATATATCTTCTGGTCTGAGCATAACCCTAACAATATTGTTACCATCGGGGTCTCTCACTTTATAAGTCTTTTGTATGAAATCCACAATCTCTCTGCATTCTTCTACTGAATCACAGACAAAATGGAAAAGACTATAAACCTGAGCAAAAGATCCCGAATCAGCAATGACATCACCAATATTGTATTTATGTGGTATCACGACAATATTTTTCGGATACTTTTCAATGATCTCTTCAACACCTGTTTCAACAGCAATTTTCCCGGCATTACAATGGATTGGATAAACACAATAATTCTCACAACGTTTCACCGATCCAGAAATGAGGGACGGGAAGCCCAATAATTTGCCCTCACCAGTCAGAGCGTAATACAAATCATAATAAAATTGGTTTATACCATATAAATAATTAAGAGGATAAAAGGAAAATGATCCCCCATGCCGGTATCCCGCTTCGTTAAAATAGTACGTATCCCCATCATGAAAGATTTCCATCCATATTGATCCACCATGCAAATTAAGGTATTTCAACATTTTGTGAATCCCGCTTTCAAAACGACATCGAAACTCATATTCCAAAGCACTAGGGAAATGAAAAAATCCAGCAACATAAGTTCCATGTTCATCATATTTGACCGGTATTTTATCCTCTATCCCACAAAAAACTATTTCATCCCCTAAAATGGAATAAAAGGCAACGACCGCCGCATTTTTAACAAATTTTTCGCAAATCACGGAACCGGTGGGGGAACACGACGAGGCAAATTCATATCCTCTTTTCAGTTCGTCTGAGTTATGACAAATGGTAAATCCTCTGCTACCACTGCCATCAACCGGTTTGGTAATCACAGGAAACTCTTTTTTTTCTATAGACCCCTCAATATTATCTGGATCAATTTGAAATTTAGGAACTACAGGGAGATCAAATTTCGCACACAAGTCTTTGAAGTTACTCTTGTTCTGGAGAACATCCCACTGTTCTTTCTCACAATAGCAAGGAAGTCCTAATTCGTTGATATAATCACAAGCATGGGAAATAATCCATTCACTTCCGCCCATATAAACACCATCTATGTTGTGTTTTTTAATGAACGGGATCATCAGTTCTCTATTCGTGGAGTCTATACGGTAAGTTTCGTCTGCAATTTCCTCAACACACGAAGGCATCGAGCCGGCAAAAATCAAAACCACGCCATATTCATCAGCGAACGCCTTAATGAGATCTTTCCATACACTGCTGCCAAGGAGCAAAAGTCGTTTACCTTTTAAATTTTTAAAAGCTTCTACAATCATCTTTCGTTATTTTGTGATCTGCACAATATATTATGTAACCTGAGGCCATAGCTTCAGTATTACATGTCACTGTATCAAAGTCATCTTTCTTTACAGTATTTTCAACACACCAAGACGCAGTTTTTGCACTATCAAACAAAACTTTAAGTCGTTCATTTTGTTTGCAATGATAATAAAGTCCAGTGTACGCTTTTGTCTTTATTGCTTGATGGCAATAATCTCCAGTGGAGCACTCAATAGCCGCCTTATAATAGTCAAATCCAGTGCTAAGTGGAGTCAAAATATCCGAGATATGGTCTCCGCCGCCCCGGGCTCCTACTTCTATAAAATAAAGCTCATCGTTTATAATTTTAAGCTCCAAATGAGCCATCCCATAATTCAACCCCAACACCTCCAATATATCGTTTACAGCATTATTTATTCGAGCTTTCATAACTTCAGAAAGTGTTGCTGGTTGATGATGAGCGACTTCCACAAAATGAGGAGGTCCTGCAGACTCTTTTTCTGTATATTGTATCACATAATGATTCCCTTTACCATTAGAAAGACATTCAATAGAATATTCCTGACCACCTTGCAAATATTCCTCTACCAGAATGGTTCCATCCGAGGAATGTCTTTGGGCTATCGGAACAGCATTTCTCAAACCATCATAGTCATAAGCAATACTCATACCCATTTTCCCGCAAGAATCGACTGATTTCACGACTATAGGGAAAGAATACACACCCTGTGCATCATACAAAAAGAAAGCAGGTTGTTTCACAGATGACAAACCAGCAACGCGTGTACGCATCACATACTTGTTTTTCCCTGCAAAACCATTCTTTACATCATTGCCAGGAAGTCCTAACTTATCAGCGATTATGGCGGCGACTTCTGTTGTTATTTCACTTGAAGCCATGATTCCAATCACATCATAATGCTTACAAACAGTTATCAAATAGTCATAATCGAAAATATCTGATTCAACAAAAACATCTGCATAATCTTTAGCTAAGGAGTCCGCATGGCCGAAGGCCAAAGTTCGAATATTGATTTCTTTGGCTTTTTCAAGAATTGGGAGAGCCCCTTCCCCTGCACCGATAACAACGAGAAAACGATTCATAAAATCAGATTATTATTCAACACTGACAATGATTTTATTAAGGGCAGCATTACAAACTTCCACTGCCTTATCCACGGTTTCGGCCTGAGCGATCACAGAACCTATACGATCATTGCTACAATGGATAGGCATAGACAAATCACCGACAGTTTTGGTCATTATCACATCTCGGACACCAGACAAGCTCTTCGCTTCATTAACGCCCTTGATGGAGCTGATAATTCCTTCAGGAGCTTCGATGTATCTGATTGCAGCACCACAATTCAGATGGGGCGTAGTGTCGGGTTTTTTGCCCAAAGCCATATCAATGGTTGCCTTTACTATATCAATACCTGTAGAAAACGGCACCAAAGATGTAGTGATATAATCCCCACCCAATCGAGCGCCTAATTCAATCATTACTGGTCCATTTTTCGTAACCATCATCTCCACATGTGCAGAACCTTGGTCTATGCCAACAGCTTTGCATGCTTTCCTTGCCAACTGTTTGATCGCTTCTTGAATTTCCGACTTATGCAAAGATGGTTGGCTATGGCCCATCTCCACAAAGAATGGAGGTCCTGTAGTTATTTTGTCTGTGATTTGCAAGACATGTATCGTACCATCCACCACAACTACCTCTACACTCACCTCATTGCCTCGCAAAAATTCTTCTATAATCACCCTGCCTTTTCTTGCCGAAGCATGACAGTATCCATAGGACTTCATCAAATGATCAAAATCACGTACCAGCAAGACTCCATGACTGCCAGAATTATCTGTCGGCTTCATAACGCATGGATACTGTAATTTATATTCAAGTGCTCTCAGCTCTTCCATAGAATCCACCACAAAATACCAAGGAGAAGCCACGTTGTGTTCCTTGAATGCTTTAATCATTTCATATATATCGGTTGCTTTAATCGATGTGTAATATGAAATACTATGCAGACCTAATCTTTCTGACGCTTTAGCAACACCTCGCATAGGCATATCTGTTGCCAAAGTCATTATACCATCGGGCTTAAATTCTTGAGCAGCACACAGAATCGCATCTTCGTCCATCGTAGATGCATTATAAAATTTGTCCGCGTATGGGACTCCGACAGCTTGTGGATTGTAGTCAGCGACTCCCACATACAGTCCCATTTTCTTCGCTTTTAGTATAGCGGGCAATTGCAGAACAGAGGCCCCGACAATTAATAATCTTTTCATGACAGTTTAGGATTTTGATCAGCATTAATATTCTCTTGTCTCAGAATAGATTTGACAGTTTGCCATATCACCTTAACATCAAGACAAAAACTCAAGTGATCCACATAATAGGCATCATATTTGAGTTTCTCTTTCTTAGGGATTGAATTTCGATAGTATGCCTGCGTATAGCCCGTAATACCAGGCCTCACGTCATATCTCTTTTTAATATCACCAATAAAGGTTTCTGGATTAATTTTCCCAACAGTAGGTCTTGGCCCTACCAATGACATGTTACCAAGTAGGACATTTAACACCTGTGGGAATTCGTCCAGACTCGTGTTCCTCAATATCCGTCCAATAGGAGTAACTCTATCATCATCTTTAGAATTAAAGGTTGATCCATCTTCAAATCTCAAATCTGGCGAGTTCACATACATTGAGCGCAATTTATACATTTTGAAGGGTTCACCCCCTTTCCCTAACCTTTGAGCATTGTAAAACACAGGGCCTCGATCAACCATCCAAATAATGGGTGCAAAAATGATTATTTCCAATAGCAAGAACGGCATTAGAAGAACACTAATGACAATATCGATTAATCGTTTTAACAAGTATTTGTACATAATTATTATCTCTCAATCAAGTTCAATATTCTATCCATATCCTCGTCGTCCAACAAGTGGTGCATCGGGAGGCAAATCACCTCATTGGCGACTCTTGTTGCCACGGGCAGATTCTCTGGGGACGCGCTCGGCAAACCGCAATAGGTGCTGAATGTGCTGATCAGCGGGTAGAAGTAACGTCTGCCAAAAACTCCTTTTTCTTTCATCTTGAAATAGAGTTCGTCGCGAGTCATGCCGTACTCTTCTGCATTAACAAAGATGGGAAAATAGCTGTAGTTGTGCCGTACATCGGGCATGTCATCAAAGAAACGCACGCCTTTCACATTACGCAATGCAGCACGATATCGAATCGCCACTTGATGACGTTTTTCTATCGAGTCATCTACCTGCCGGAGATTCAACAAGCCGTATGCGGCGCGCACCTCGTCCATCTTGCTGTTGATACCGGGAGCCACCACCTCCGTCTCGCCCGCGAACCCGAAATTCTTGAGGTAGTCGATGCGTTTTTTCGTTTCCGCGTCATGCATTACTAACGCACCGCCTTCCAGCGTGTTATAGACTTTAGTCGCATGAAAACTCAATGTTGCCATGTCCCCTTGCTCAAGGACAGACTTACCTTTTACCTCCACCCCGAATGCATGAGCGGCATCGTAAATCACCTTCAAGCCGTATTTATCGGCAATGGCTTGAATACGATCCATGTCACACGGTTTGCCATAGCAATGCACCGGCATGATGGCTGTAGTATGAGGCGTGATGGCCGATTCAATCCGGTCGGGATCCATGCCACAGGTGCTTTCCTCGATATCCACGAACACAGGTTTACAACCATTCCACCAAATGCTATGGGTGGTCGCCACAAAACTGTAGGGTGTGGTGATGACCTCCCCCGTGATGCGCAACGCTTGCAAAGCCGTAAGCAACGGCAAAGTACCGTTGGTAAAAAGACTTATAAACGGTACCTTGAGATACTCACACAACGCTTTCTCCAACTGTTTGTGGAACTGTCCGTTGTTGGTAATCCACTTGCTGTCCCAAATTTCCTTGAGCATCTGCTCAAATTCCGCTCTATCAGGCAGCAGAGGCGACGTAACGGTAATCGTATTTTTGTCCATATTGGCGGTTGGTTGTTGGCTTTTAGCTATTGGCTATTGGCCGTTATGATGAAACAATGGGCTATAAGATAGCTTCTTTGATGCTCTCAACAATGTATGCCAAGTCGTCGTCCGTGACCATGGGGCCACTGGGCAGGCACATGCCGACCTTGAACAGCGATTCGGAAATACCGTTCACGTAGGCAGGAGCATTCTTGTAAACCGGTTGTTTGTGCATCGGTTTCCACAACGGACGGACCTCGATCCCTTTCTGGTCGAGCCACACGCGCATGGCTTCCACATTGGCATTGGGTTCACAATCGGTATGCAAGGTGCCACCGCCATGCACCACTCCAGCTGCGCCGCCCACCGCACCTTGTACAGCCTCAGCGTACGCACTCTCCTGCCCTTTCACCTTCAGCTGTTCATCCAACAGAATGGTGCAGAGCCAAAAATTCGACTCATAACGATCGTCGGGGTTGCCATGCACCGTAATGCCGGGGACATCGGCAAAAGCCTCCTCGTAAAACTGCTGCACATGTTTGTGGTGACGGATATGGTCATCCAGAACGGTCATCTGTCCGCGACCGATACCGGCGCAGATATTGCTCAACCGGTAGTTGTAGCCGATGGCCTCATGCTGGTAGTAGGGATAAGCTTCACGTGCCTGGGTCGCCAACCACATGATTTTCTGCCAAGCCTGCTCATCGGGGCAAACCAACGCACCGCCACCCGAGGTGGTGATCATCTTGTTACCGTTAAAACTCAGCACACCATACTCACCAAAGGTACCGAGCACCTGTCCTTTCCAGCGACTGCCGAAACCCTCGGCGGCATCCTCGATGACGGGGATGTCATATTTCGCCGCGATTTCCATAATGCGTTCAATATTGTAGGGCATCCCGTAGAGCGACACCGGCACTATGGCTTTCGGCTTCTTGCCCGTCTTGGCGATTCTGCCCTTGATGGCCTCTTCCATCAAATCGGGGTCCATGTTCCAAGAATCCTTTTCAGAATCCACGAACACTGGAGTCGCCCCGAGGTAGGTAATGGGGTGCGAGGAAGCGCAGAAGGTGAAGTCCTGCACAATCACCTCGTCACCGGTGCCCACACCACAGGCAATCAAAGCGAGGTGCACGGCGGCGGTGCCGGAGCAAAGGGCCACGACACGTTTATTCTCCCCGACAAATTGTTCCAAATCGGCCTCAAACCCGTTCACATTCGGCCCGAGCGGCACCACCCAGTTGGTGTCGAAGGCCTCTTTTATATACTTTTGTTCAAGTCCTGCCTCGCTCATGTGGGCGAGACAGAGGTAGATACGTTTATGGTTATTCGTCATAGTATTCCTTTTCTATATTAATTTTGCAAAAATAAAAAATATGAGTCAACGAGGCATCTTTCAGCAAACATATCACAACAAAACACTTGCCCTTCTCGGCTCAAAGCAGCAGCATGGCCGCAAAGCCACGATACGCACACCACTGGCACGTTGAGGCCCCACCTTGGCGAAAGTAGCCAATACGCTGTGATTTCCACCAAGGCCGAGGGCTCCGATGTTCGATTCGTTTACTTGATTTGTAATCCGTTTCTCAAAATCAGACTGCTTGCCAAAATCACCATAAACCATCGCCTCCATCATCATGCTCGTAGCTTCAAACTGGCTACGGCCAATGCCGACAGCCAAAACACAAGGACTGCATCCAAGTTTGGACACCCCTTCCCTGGCGCGGTTGACAATTTCATCAATCACCACCTCCACACTATGCTTGTGGAAGATACGCTGTGTAATTCCGCGAATGGCAGGACCGCCTCCCAACATCAGCACGGTCAGGCGAATCACATCCTCATCCACTGGCTTTATCAATATCGGGGAAGGTTTTAGTGCTCCTGAATCCGGATCCAAACCGCCACTTTGGTCAACACGTGCATTATCATCACCCATAATGGACATCGGACGGCCTGGAAGCTGACGAAGACCGAGCTCCACCCCATCCATAATCTCCTGCATCATCATCCCTGACACAGAGCGACCCTTTCCCACTTCGAGGAACAAATGCGGGATGCCTGTGTCGTCACATAACGGGCTTCTTCTTTTTTCGGCAACCACGGCGTTATCCAAAACCTGTTTCATCACCCAGCAAGCCTGGTTGTTGGTTTCTTCGGCAATTGCCTTCCGATAAGCTTCTTTCTGATCCTCACGGAAAGTTGACCCAGCCCGCACAAGGCATTCGGCCACTTTTTCAATAATATTAGTCATAGATGGATTTTCCTTTCGCTGCAGCTATAATGGCCTGATACTTGACCACTTTCAATCTGTTGAACGCCTCCATTCCCAATTCATGAAAGGCTACAATCTCCTGTTCTATCGTCTGGCTTCCCAACAAAGCTGTCACTGGCGGAATAATGGCGAAAACTGCATTATGAGCAGACAATGCCCTCACCGTTTCCTTTGAAATAGCCCCCTTTCCGAGATGCATCTTCACGCCAGCCTTCGACAAGGGCTCGAACGTGCTTTCGATCTCCACTTTGTTGCTTGAAGTGGGGCCCACTCCTGCGGGACTTACTGCTGTATGGAAAATAACAGATCCTTGCAAATCAATGCCCAAATCCTTTAACGTACCATTTTCCGCTGCTTTTACGATTTTAGGCAGTACTGCATCCCGACCTGTATAGATATTGCCTGTGAGGGTCACAACATCACCAACTTTTAATGTACTTACAATTTCTTCACTCAATGGTGTGGTCAAATTATTCATTATGAAGATCTAATTAATTCTAGTTGATTTCTTATTCCAAAGAATGGGATTGTTCACCACCCTACCATAATCGCACTCAAAATGCACTTTAGCATACATATCCGATTTTTTCTTTTTCAATCTATCTGAAAGAGGCAATGAAGCTATATTCACATATCCATTCTCAATATCTTTTTCTGTCAACTCATACCAAGCCCAAACAGGTCTGGATCCTGTGATGGTACAAAATTCCAAATAAATAGGAATAGCGTTTTCGGAATGAAACGAAACAATATTTTCACTTTCATTAGCATTCACATGCACATCCACCACCTTCCAACATGTGTAATCACTTTTTTTCCATCCTTTTGTCAACCTTGCTTTATAATCTCCGTAAGGCAACTCTTTTAAGACAATATCCTTATCAGTGGTCATACGAACTTGTTTATATGGTTTCGAATCTTTATATATTTCCAATTTATCAAAATCACCCGAAACATTCAATATCACTACATCTCCGCAAATATAACAAGATTTGTCTCCTTTGTTTGGACAAAGTGTATTGTAGTATCGAAAATGTCGCAATTTTTCTCCATCAACTGCCACAAATTCTGTTAATGGCTCATATTTATTTTTCTCAAGATTTTTGTATCGGTAGATTTTCCACAGTCCGTCCGACAACATTTTATTAAAGTCCGATTCACCGTCCACCACTCGACGACGACAACCAGTACGCCACGCCTCACTAATTTCTATCCTCACAATTTCTCCATTGGATTTTTTTCTCCGTATCCCCGTAATCAAAGCCACATGACCTTTTTGCCATAACACATCGGCCAATTGAATTCCTTTTGCCGACTGATCTTCCACAAGAGTCATAAGATCAGATTCCGGAAGGTCGTAAGTGGTTTGATATACCGTAAACCCAACGCGTATGAAACAAATCCACTGCAGACCGTACCATAATAAGCCCCTTTGCCCATTAAATCCCCGTGATAAGGCGGACGGTTAATATTCTCAGTGTATAAAACGCTTTTGGGATTGCGTAATGCAGTCATAAAGGTGTGGAAACTTACATCAATCCCGACAAAAGTGTTGGTTTCAAGTACTGATGAATAGACTAATCCTTTGTAGCTTATATTCGGACAATAGGTTTTTCTCTTGTTGGCATAAAGAGTATCAGACGGGATAAATTGCAAATCCGTCATTTGATGCGCTTTCTTCATCGCCTATTTCAAAAGCAGGTGCATCAACGCCTCTTTCTGACCCTTGTGGTCTATGTTCAATTTAGGCAAATCTGAACGGATACCCTGACGCACATGCACATCAATGAACAACGGCATCTCGCCAGTCTGGTTTTCACGTACAATCTGTTGCAACTCTTCCTTGGTTTCGACAGCATGTCCCACCGTACGGTAGCCACAAGCTCTGGCAACAGCAGTAAGGTCGATAAGATAGCCTGCGGAAGGCTGCCCTCCCACCGATTCATTCACCCCATTGTTCAGTACAATGTGAACCATATTGCCGGCCTTGTAACGGCAGTTGGTGGCCAAAGCACCCATGTGCATCACCACAGCGGCATCGCCGTCAAAGACCACAATCCGTTTGTCAGGACGCGCCAAAGCCAAGCCAAGCCCCACTGATGACACATGCCCCATGGAACCTACATTCTGCCATTCGTGCCCTTCGCCAATGCCGTGAGCAATCAGCTGTTCATGAACCTCGCGGGTGGCTCGGCCTGTGGTGCCAAGATATACTGCATCTTCGCCAAAGACATCAACAACGGCTGAGACCGCTTCCTCGCGGTTCATCAAGCGATTTTCGGGATACTGCTGTTTCTTTTCCTTTTGCGTGAGGATGGCCTTCTTGGCAATCAGAGCCACTGGTGAAGAAATCTCCCGTGCCTTGTCGGCAGCCCAACGGAATTTCTCTATCACCGTGTTCTCGTCATCCAATATTGCGTATGGAATGTCCATGTCGCTCATCAAAACAGGGGTTAATTCACCCTGTTTCTTATGCTGGGCATGGTCGTTGATGGAGGGGTCACCTCGCCATCCGATGACCAGCAACATTGGAATGCCATACACACAATCATGGGTGAGCGAAAGCAGTGGGTTTGTGGCGTTGCCTATGCCAGAGTTTTGCATATACACCAACGGCAACTTGCCCGTAGCCATATAGTGACCGGCCGCAACACCGATGGCATTACCCTCATTGGCAGCCATCACATGCTGCTTTGCCATCAGGTTGTTGGTCATATATAGACAAAAGTCGTTTAACAGCGAATCGGGTACGCCTGTGAAAAAGTCAACGCCCATTTCTCCCAAAGCGTCAAATAATTCTTTCTGATTTACCATTTATACGTCTTTTATTAATTCCGAAACCTTCAAATCCAGATTATTAACCATTTCATAAACCGCTTCATAAACATTCTCGTCCACATTCCCGTACGCCATAAGCCCCTCGTAACGACTGCGGAACTCCGATTCCGTCATCGGGTTTTCAGGTTCGCCCTTCGGGTAGTCCACCCGTTCGGAACAGGAGCCGTTATCCGTAAGGATAGTGAGCAACGCGCTCTGTTTGTCGGGAAAAATCCTACTCATCTCCTCATCAGCTACGACCTGCACTTTTTCGGTCAGCGATCGAACGAGCGGATTTTGCAGATTTTCCTCGCTAAACTCCTGTAATCCAGCCTTTCCGTAGATAAGCGCAATCGCTGTACTGTAAGGGGTGCTCATCTTTGCAGAATACGCTCCCCGAATATCGGTGTGGTCATGTCCCGAAACGGCGAGATTATACGTTTCCACCTTAATTTGCCTGACATTTTCGGGTTTTAGTCCGTACTTGTCACGCAGATTTATGGCAGCCTCCACAGGTGGATGCGTGTAACGGCACGATGCGTAGGGTTTAGTGTAGCTTTTCGTGATGGCATAAGTGCCATTAAGCAGTGTAGACTTAATGGCTGTGTTCTCGTCACCCGTCATCATTTTCAAGAAACCGCGATAGCCCCCAAGCGGGTCCACGTGGCCCTTAAATCCCGCTTTCGCCATCTGCAGGCTGGTCAGTGACAAGAGTGCCGTCTTGGCCACATTGTACGGTTTGAGTTCCGAACCGTCATCCAGCACCTTTAACACGCCAGACGCAGATACGCATGCGATGGCGAACGCTTGGTAGCGTTCCTCTTCGGTGAAGTCCAGCATGTATGCCGCCGCCAACGTCGCTCCTATCGTGCCACAGGTACCTGTGGCATGGTAGCCCATGGTCTTGTGCTGCGGCTGGATGGAAACCGCCAGCGTATAGGAAGCCTCGTAACCGACAATTGCCGCCCGCAACATCTTCTCAACACTAATCTTGTGGCGTTGTGAAAGCGGAAGAAGCAGAGAGAAAATAGGCGACCCAAGATGTATGATACCTGAATTGGTGCCATCGTCAAAATCCAATGCATGGGCATTGAGACCGTTGAGAAACACCGCCTCTTTCAAGGCAAGGTTCCTGCCTGTGCCGATAGTCTTAAAATCACCTTCTTCTGGAGAAGCAAAATCAAAATACCTTTTAAGTTTTCCCTTTTGGAAAGCCGCGCCCGCACAAGTTACCGCCAAATAGTCAAGTAACGACCGGCGCGCCCGCGCCATCACATCCGATGGAATCTCCTTTTGGGCAATTTTATCGATTTCTAAAAAAAACGATTGCGAAACATTCATTTACTTTCAGATAAATTTAAAATAGGCAGGGCTGTCGGGTTTTGCAACCATCCAGGCCTCATCCATGGCGGCCACAATGCTTTCAGGCAATGCGCCCTTCTCCGCCGCCGCAAGGTTCTGTTCCATCTGCTCCTGACGTGAAGCTCCAAGCAAAATCCCATCATTTTGATCGGCTCTCATACAAGAATGGTTCACTAGCCATCGGTAGGCAGCTTCCACCATGGGAACACCTTCCTTTTCGCAGGCCAGACGAATTTCCTCCACGGCATCGAAGTAAGAGTGTTTCCAATAACGGTCACGATAGCTTTTCAGCCGCGCAAAACGGCCCGGTTCGGGGGCATCCTCAAAACGATGATGTTTGCCGGTGAGCATACCGCCAGCCAACGGGTTGAACGCATAGAATCGCATCCCTAACGAACGGATAGCAGGGAACAACTCCGACTCCACATTACGGCATAACGCATTGTACATGCCCTGATAGACCGTCGGTCTAGGACAACCGATCCGGTCGCATTTGTAAGTAACATCTATCACCTGCCAAGCGGGATAGTTGCTCAAGCCCAGTTCTTTAACTTTGCCCTGCTGATGAAGTTCTGCGATTGTTTCCAAAGCTTCGTCAACAGGGGTCTTGCCGTCCGGAAAATGGAAATAGAGCAGGTCAACACTGTCGCGTTTCATGCGTCGCAACGATTCGGTGAACTCCATCTTGATTGTTTCCCGATCGAGCTTACCGGTAATACGCGGATGCACCTTTGTGGCAATCTCATAGCCCGACGGGTTCAACTCGGGAAGGATTTCGCCGAGGTAGTTTTCCGTCATGCCGTCGTTGTAAACGTATGCAGTGTCAAGTTCACGTCCTCCTGTGGCAAGGAAAGAGTTCACCATAGTGCGACTGGCTTCGAGGTCAAGCTGTGGACCGAAATTCATGGTCCCTAATACGATTTTCATACCAACTCCTTTGTTTACATTCTTGTGTACAAGTAACACGGTTATGGTGACGCAGCACACTGCGTCTCTACTCGTTATCTCCTAAAACCAAACTCAGGACAGAATCCTCGTTCTTGATTACCCCGTATACGGAGGCGCGTTTGACAATTTTATCGGCCCAGCGACGGTGAGGACCGATTTCGTTCATCTTGTCACCGTGGGTACTCTTGACCACCCCACCCGAGGTATTCAGAATTTGTATGGCATCATTGTACTCCTCCTCAACCACGGTGAACATGGCGTTCACAAAACGGGCGTGTGTGGGATGGATAATGGTCTTGCCTACAAAACCGTTTGCACGATCAATCAGCACCTCTTTCATCAAGCCGTCGATAGCGGGATTCACAATCTCCTGTCCCTTGATAAGGGCATTATGAAAATTGCGCTTGATCACATCGTTGATATCATCGTCTTTGTACGCACGAAAATATTCCCAAACCGCCGCAGACACGCAATAGTCGTTGTAGCGGTTGAAGAAATTCAACACATCACTCAACGCATCCCGTACGGGCATGATGTCATATACCGTGGAGTTGATGCCACGACGCACGCCGAACAGCGACGACATGTCCGTCCCACCGACTCGAATGTTCAGAATTAGGTTCTTATAGGGTTCGAGGATGTTGCGTAACAAGAGTAATTCCTGTCCGCGAAGCTCGTGGAAAGCCACCTCTGGACCTTCGAGAATCGGCATGCCGTAAAGAACCACTCCGAGACGGTTGTTCACCTCCACCAGCGTCCGTAGCGTCGCCAAAGCGTTCTTACTGTTGAACTTCGGAAAGTTGAAGCCAGTCAGCACGGAAGCCTGCTTGACAGTGATACGGTTGGCGAAGCGTGTAAAATGTTCGGGGTTGCGCACCCGCACAAAAATCAATGGAATATCATCGTGGGTGAGCTCACCGGCAGCAATTTTGTCGGCAAAAAAATCCATGTGGTCGAGAATATTCTGTTCCGCTATGGGCAGATCTTCCTCTTTGATAGCATCTTCGCAGCACATCACCAACGAAGTGACATCCAACTGGCGGTGTAGTACCTTGTCCTTGATATCCTTCGTTCCTGGCATATATAGGGTCGCACCCAGACAGTACTGGAGTGTGTCACGATCCGTGTATTTGTTGAACTCGAACGGAGCTTTAACGAAATTAAAATCCGGATTATAATTGTGGTGTCTCATTACCCGTCAATATGTTTTGGCTTAGATTATTTCGGGGAGACTATCGCTTCCGGATAATAGGTATCGATTACCCGTTTAACTAGGGAAACCTGCTTGGCACGCTGCTTGGCCTCTTTCTCGGTGGTGTCATAGCTGTGGTTGGCGGCCACAGAGCCACCAGTTTTCAGATAGACAGGAGCGGCCACGCGGATAAAGTCAGGCACCTCGTAGTGGCGGATGAAACCACCGCTGGATTTCGGGTTTTCAGTGTGCAGATCGATGGGCACATCGATAGCAGCGCGCATGGCAGCCAGCATCTGCACCTGTATGTCGCGAACCGGATTAATGGAGTCGGCGCCCAACGTTTCCAGCACATGGGCCGAACAAGGGTTACCATGTCCCGAGTGGGCACTTACCTTGAAGTGGCAGTCGGCAGGGATGTAGCCTTTCTTACGTGCCTCGCCCAATGCCCAAAGCAACCCCTCATCATAGATGAGAAATCCGCGCACGCCGAGACGGGCGCCACGACGGATCTCTTCAATGCCACGGGCAATCTGCTCTTCGCCGCGCAGGCGGTAACCCATGCGCTGTCCCTCTTCGGTCTTCACTGAAGCAGAGGTGTCCGTGGTGGCACGGGGACCGCAGGCCAGCACGAGCTGCACATTCCACTTTTGGGCATATTCTACCATCTTACGGATCTCGTCATCCGTCAGAAACATGATGCCTTTGGTTTGGGTGACGCGGTGGATCTGGATGCCATATTCGTCCAAGGCTTCAAGCAGAGCCTTCATTGGGCTTGGCCCCTGGATGCCGGGGACTTCGAAACGATACTGGCCTCCATCGGGAAAGCGTTTCTCTGACGTGGGCAAATCGTAAAGGTCGCCGCCAGGCATTCCAATACTTTCAAGAAACTCGCGGGTTTCCAACATGGTGTGGTATTTCATAATGATCGATTTTGTCGCTATTTATAATCAAAAAACTACTACTATAAGTTATATCTTGTATTCTTTTTTGGCCATAACTCTCGGAT
>R25__coassemble_287_pt1 | contig 32003 bp, 20 predicted proteins | sample R25__metabat2_low_PE_038 | metagenome-assembled genome bin R25
GGTCAGATCCACACTGTAAGTGCCGGCGCAAAGGGTGCTGCCAGGACCAAGGGTCGGATGCCAAGCGGTGTTGGTGTCGGCAGAGCAGGGGGCGGGCATGGTCACACTGCCGGAAGGGATGTCCGCCGTGGTGAATGTCATCTCCGCACCGTAGGTGGTACCCACGCTGTTGGAGGCGTATGCACGGACATAGTAGGTGGTGTTGTGGGCCAGTCCTTCGATATGAGACGTGAACGCACTGACTGTCAAATCGTTTTCTGTATGTGCATCCGCGACTGTCGGGAAATGATGGGTACTCCAGCAGACACCGCAAGCGGTGAGCTGCACATTGCCGTCATTGGTCACCACACCGCCGCACAAGGCCGACGCTTGCGTCACCTCGGAAGGAGCGGAGGTGGTCACGGTCGGAGGTAATGTCATCGTGGCGTATTCCGGAAGGTTCGCCCACACGGGAACGCCATTCTCCACGGTCAGCACTTGACCGGAACTGCCCGCCGGCATCATGATCCACGTACTCGTAGCGGCATCCCAGTACATGATATCACCCGTGTTGCTGCCTGCCAATCCTGTAGGTATGGAATTCATCGTAATGTAACCCGCATCGTTGTTCAGCTGGCTCACATTTGTCGGCACCGCCGGAATATCAGGAATATCATTGCTGGTAATATACCCCGCGTCATTAACAAAAGCACTAACATTGGTGGGAATATCCAATGATCCGGGCACATCGGCTTGCGTGATATACCCCGCATCGTTCGTGAAAGTGCTCACGTTGGTAGGAATCGTAGGCACAGAATCCATCGTAATATAACCAGCATCATTAATGAACGTGCTTACGTTATTAGGAATAGTGGGGATTTCTGGTGTGTTAATCAAATCATTGTAGTCCTTGTCCCAAGCGTTGAACTCGGGGTCGGTTTCGGTGTAGTCGGTGAGGTAACCCGCATCATTCGTTAATTCGCCGACATTCTGTGGAACGTTTCCCGCCTCCTTCGCATACAGCGCATACGGCACGCTCAGCAACTGCTGAGTACTGGTGACTGTATAGTTGCTGCCACCGCTCGGGTCGGTCTCTGTCTTTAGAAAATAAGGTCCGTTCGCCCAGTCAATGTCGGCGAAAACGCCTTGCTGCACTGAACCGCCGCCGATCTCCACAGTCAGCAGGCCGTTGGCGTTGGCGTTCGCGGAGTGCGTCTCCACATAGACAGCATTGCCAGCTGCGTTCCCTTGCAGGATGCTCACTCGCACGCCCACCTGCGCGTCGGTGACTAATGCGTTGCTTGCATTTCTCACTACCGCTTGATAAGAGAACTTCTCCGGTGCCTGCGCGAAAAGGGTGGTTGCACAGAGCAGGAGGATGATTAAAGTTGTAATTTTTTTCATATTTGTGATTACTATTGTTCTGATGTCACTTTGCAGAGATGCAAAATTTTACGTCCTGTATTCTTTGAGGTTTGGTGAAATAATTCGGGTTAATATTTTGGGGGCGAAGATACGAAAAATGTCAATCGTCCGGATTGTTTTGTTGGAGCATGAAGAGTTCCTTTTGCCGTTCAATCTCGCGGCGGAGTTCCTCCTTTGTAGGCATGTAAGTCAAATACTTGGCCGCATACAATTGCTTGTTTGTCGCTAACGTTGAGAATCGTGCCACATCCGCATTGGTTTCTGCACAAAGGATAATGCCAATAGTGGGATTGTCGCCCTCACCACGTTTGTAAGTGTCAAACATTTTCAAGTACATATCCATTTGCCCTACATCCTGGTAACTGACCTTAGTAGTCTTCAAGTCAATCAAAATGAAGCATTTAAGAATGTAGTTGTAAAATACAAGATCAATGTAATAGTCGTCGTCTTCCGTATGGATGTGTTGCTGACGGGTCACAAAGGCGTAACCCTTTCCCAATTCCATGAGGAAGTTTCGAAGATGATCTAAGAGAGATGTTTCCAACTCGGTTTCCGTGAGGGAGGCATCTTGGTTTAGACCAAGGAACTCCACCAGCATCGGATTCTTCACAAATGCGGATTTCTCTTTCTGATAATCGGCCGTCAGTTGCAACATCTCGTCCACAACCGTCGGCTTCTTTGCATCAGGAGTTTGCATGAGACGGTAATAGTACTGCGTGTCAATGTTGCGTTTCAAAGTCCTATAATCCCACTGTTGCAAAACGGCCTCCGTCATATACCATTGTCGGGCATTGAGGTCGGGCACGCGCATTAACCGCTCATAGTGCATCCATGATAGTTGAGGATATAAAGGGATGGCCATCTCAGATTCAGCCACCGACGTTGGATGAATTGAAGATTTTGTTGTTTCCAATTCAGCAAATGGCGTTTGCTGAATTATCGGCAGTTTGATTTTAGATTCAGCAAATAGCGTCTGCTGAATCTTATCCAGTTGGTGTTGGAAATCGGCAGGAAGTGCTGATTGTACTTGTAAGGCCTTGAATTCTAAATAAAATCTTCTTGAATTGCGTAAAGCAGATTCCGAGTATCCGCGACCAAACTCTTCTGTTAACGCTTTCGAGGCAAGCTCAATGACGTGTTTGCCATACTCGGCACGTTTGCTGCCATGCTGTTCTTGTTCCACAATGCGCCATCCAACCAGCCAGTTGCTGACTACCTGCATCAGATTTGCCGCACGGTAGCTATATTCACGCGCCGAACCGACGATTATTTTCAAGTCGCCGACAAAAGAAGATTCGTCCTGAGTAACAATAAGATTGGTTTTTGTTGTTTTCATTTTCTCTTGGTTTGGTGAAAAAATCGGGTTAATATTTCGGTGGCGAAAATACGAAAATTATTCAGTTTACAACCATAGAAACGCAAAACATGCAAAGGCGCGTCAACGGCAAGTCCCCACGATTCCACAGGAAATCGTATCTTTGCCGCGCATAAAGAAAAAAGGGGAATGGTCTCGTTATTACAGCTTTTCTGGTCGTTTTTCAAGATAGGATCCTTCACGCTCGGTGGCGGTTATGCCATGATTCCGCTGATGGAGAAAGAGTTGGTGGACCGTCATCATTGGCTGACGAACGAAGAGTTCATGGACATTATCGCTTTGTCGCAGACGATGCCGGGGATTTTCGCCGCGAATATGGCCGTGCATGTGGGATGGCGGCTGCGTGGCGTACCCGGAGCGATATTCTCCTTGGTCGGCAACATTCTGGTGCCGATTCTCATCATTCTCGCTCTCGCGATGGGTTTGCACTATTTGCAAGGAAATGCAGTCGTGGAAGCCATCTTCAAAGGCGTGCGGCCTGTCGTGGTCGCACTCATCGCCGCACCGGTGTTCCGCATGGCCAAGACTGCAAAAATCTCCCGTTACAATTTCTGGATTCCCGTGGTCGCCGCCCTCCTGATCTGGCTGCTTGGCATCTCCCCTATTTGGGTGATTTTAGTGGCTGGCATCGGTGGTTTTGTTTATGGTAAATATCTGGAAAAGAAGGAGGTGCAGCCATGATTTTCTGGAAACTGTTCTATACATTCTGTAAAATCGGCATCTTCAACTTCGGAGGCGGCTATGCCATGATCGCCCTCATCCAGAACGAGGTGGTGGAGAAGAACGACTGGATGACGATGGCCGAATTTACCGACATTGTGGCCACCAGTCAAATCACGCCGGGACCCATCGGCATCAACGTGGCCACCTACGCGGGCTACACTTCTGTGGTTAACGCGGGTTACGACCCGATTTGGGGTGTGGCAGGCGCGTTTTTGGCTTCCTTCTCCGTGATTCTGCTTCCGTTCCTGCTGATGCTGATTGTCAGCCGTTTCCTGCTGAAATACAAGGACCATCCTGTGGTTAAGACTGTGATGTCAGTGCTGAAGCTGACGGTCATTGGACTGATTGCCGCTGCCGCCGTATTGTTGGTCAATACGGAAACTTTCGGCTCCTATGCGGAAAATCCGTTGCAGTTTTTCCTCAGCATCGGGCTTTTTACTACCGCTTTCCTCGCCTCCCTGAAATGGAAAACCAACCCCATCCTGCTGATTGTGCTGGCAGGCGTGGTTGGTTTTGTCGTGTATTACGGAATAGGATAGAATACCTTCCGTTATCGTGCCTTGACCACTTTCTTGATCACTACGCCCTCGGGCAACGCGATGCGCAGCGTATAGATTCCGTCGGCGAAGGCACTGAGATCCACTTCTTTGTCATTGCGCTGGATAGCTAACAGTCGGCCGGTCTTGTCGAACACCTCCACGGCAAGCACATTCTCGTGGCCGATGAACACCTTGCCGTTCGTCGGGTTTGGGTAGAGGGTCAGATTTTGCAGCTCATAATCTTCAATGCCCGTAATCGAAACGGTAATCATTGCATTAGAGGTGCATGCACCGTATGTGACCGTAACAGAATAGACGGTGATGGTGGCCGTAGGCGTAACGACAATGCTGTTGCTGGTTTGCCCGGTACTCCAGATGTATTCGTAGTCTTCATTGTATTCAACCGAAAGGGTCGTACTTTCTCCTGCCGTTACCTGCGTGTTTCCGTTGATGACGATGTTTGGTTTCTCGTAGATAGTCAGATACAAAGTATCCACTTCTGTACATCCGTTGGCATCTTCATAACTATGGGTGTAAACCCCGCTTTCGGTATAAGTCTCGGAATAGCCGTCGGCCCAAGTTGGAGTAAAACTTTCACACCTTTCAATGACGAAGGACATGTGTTCAGGATGGAGTAGTGTCAGATGCAAGGTGACCACCGAATCATAGCCTAATTCGGAAACTAATGTTTGAACGTAGTTGCCGTTTTCTGTCAACACCTGCCCATTCCAGTCGTAGCTTTCGCACGCCGTAAGGGATTCTTCCGCATAGACCGCTACGCCGTTATAGGCAATGTTGGAACGTACACCAGTGTGGGTGACATCACGGGTGTGCTGCACGCAACCCTCCGCCATCACCGCCTCAATCTGGTAGAACAGGACATCGCTGCCAGGGTTGTTGTCGGTGAAGGAGGTCAGCGTGGCGGGCATCGTTTGGATGAGCTGCAGGTTGTTGCTCGCCGTACCACGATAGAGCTTGTAGCTGGCGAACTCGAAGCCTTCGTAAGGAGTCCAGATGAGGTTCCAGCTGTTGCCAATTCCCTGGTTGATGGTAAGATGCACCGTCTTGTGGTACGCACTCATCGGGGTTTCGCCTCCGCAGGAATCGGCGGCGGTGATCTTGTAGCGCCAAGCCCTCACAGACGGGTCGGCGGTAACATCTTCGTAAGCATTGGGACTACCTGCCGGGATTACGGTTAGCAGATCAAAGACATTAGCTTGGTCGTTCTCGCGGTAAATCTGGTAGCTCACCACGTCCGGATCGGACAGCTCCTCCCAAACCACGAGGTTGTGGTTGTTCTCCACACCCACCATACAGATGGCCGGGGTTTCAGTTATCAGCTCGCTGAGGCCGAGTTGCACGGGTTCAGAAACTCCATGGCAGCCGTTCGCATCGATGGCGGTCACCCAATAGGAACCAGGTGTGGTGACGGTAATGCTCGCCGATGTCTCGCCGTTAGACCAAAGATAACTGCTATAACTGCCATTTGCCGTTATGGTTGCTGAGCTGGTAACGCAGGGAGACAGTGTTCCGCTGACGGTGGTTTCGGGCGTGAAGGCCGGAACGACGGTCACGTGCAATACAATCGTACTGTCGCAACCTTCGAAAGTTGAGAATGTATAGTTGATGTTGGCGGAGGCAGGAGTACCTTGCTCAAAAACAGTGTCAATCATTCCGTTGACATAATGGTACGGCAACTCATTCTCGCAGATGGCGAGATTTTCGTTAATGATGACAGAGTTGTTTATGGTAAGGTGCAACGTCACCACACTGTCGCAGCCGTGAACGGTCGTGAGGGTCTGCACATAATCGCCGCTGACCGTATAGACAGAATCGTTCCACGAATAACTGTCGCAGGCGATAACCTCATCTTGTCCAGTCACCGAAGGATGGATAGTCAGATGCAGGGTCACGATGCTGTCGCATCCATGTACGGTGGCGAGGGATTGCGTGTAGTCACCGCTTTGCGTATAGACACTGTCGTTCCACGTGTAACTGTCGCAGGCAGTGACTTCGACAAGCTCAGTCACCGAAGGATTGATGGTCAGGTGCAGAGTCACTACGCTGTCGCAGCCGGCCGCAGATGTGAAGGTCTGCACCTTGTCGCCGCCAGTGGTGTAAGTGATGTCGTTCCAGATGTAGCTGTCGCAAGCGGTTTCGCTGAATTCGGTGGCAATGACATCCACAATGTGGAGATGCAGGGTCACCACGCTGTCGCAGTTATGAACGGTGGACAGTGTTACGAGAACCGTGTCGTATTCAGGGGTGGTGGCGGGAATCAACATGCCGTGGTAGTAGTAAGGCAGTGCGTTCCGGCATAAGGTCAGATAGTCATTGGAAGCGGTGGAGTGGTTCACGGTGAGATGCATTGTGACAATGCTGTCGCAGCCGGTGACGGCCTCAAAAGTCTGTATGTAATCACCTGTTGCATAATAAGTTGTCTGATTCCAGATAAATGAATCACAATCAGTTTGACTGATATTGTTATAAACAATAGGGGTAACGGTCAGGTTGAGGATCACGGTGCTGTCACAGCCGGAAGAGGATTGGAGGTATGCCGGGTATGTGCCTGTTGTGCTCAGTGTCTGTCCGTTGAAAGAATAGGTCTCGCCCTCGCAAATATTGGCAGATACATTAACATTATATATGTTGTTCACCATAATGTTGATATAGGCGATGTAATCTGCACCTGCTTGGTTGTAAATGAATGTATCGCGGAACATGCCGGGCATCTCTGGATAGACAAAGTAGTCATTGTAGAAGAAGCTCTCTCCGAGACAGATGGTGTCGTAGATATTCTGGCTATTGACAAGGCCGTGCTCGTATGCACCGATGTCTATGCGGTTTTGCTTGATGCGCAGGGAGCCGCCGAGGTCGTAAAGCGGCAAGTTGAGTGAGGTAGTGTTGGGATTGCCCGCGTTGACGCAGGCAGAACCTGGCGCCAGATTCCAGTCAACATCGGCCTGCGAACTGACACCCGCCACAGATGTCGGATTCACGAATCGCACGTATGACGCTGCGGCGTTGCTGCCGTTGTTGAGCGTGTCAAGCGCGATGTTGGCGATACCCGATTGTCCACCCTCGATGGCACAATAGGAAAAAGTCCCGTTGCCGTAAAGATTGCCGGTTTCCTCATACGATTTGTTCCCCCAAATGATGCAGTTGGTGTATTCGTTGTCGCTGGTGTAGTTATAGATGCCACCCCTGACATTGCTGCTCCCACTGTAGGTACTGGTCGCTTTGTTGTTGACAATGTTGCAGTTAACGAAACGGGCATTGTTTCGCGCCAACACACCGGCAGCGCTGGCTGAGGAATTCCTTGCCGAGCTGTTGTTGGCGATGTTCATGTTCACATACAGGCCGCCGTTCGCATAAAGTCCCGAGCAATGGTTGTTTGTAACGGTGCAGTTCACAATCTGCGCCGAATTGGAACTGTAAACGGCGTAGCTTTCGGAAGTGGAACCGGCGACCCCATTATGGTGCACAAAACACCCATTAGATTTCCCTCCCGATAAATACAATCCGGAGCCGTTGTAGCGGATCTCGCATTCGGAAACGGTGCTGTTGTCGGTGACATACATGCCATAGCTTCCATTTTCTTCAGCCATACAATTGCTGATATTCAAAGATTTACCATACAATCCATATCCATCGTTGTTCGCGAAAACGCAGCTGGAAAAGACACAGTTCTCGGCGTGGACGGCCTGATTGGAATTACCTGGATTGCCATGGTTGTCGGCAAACACACAGTTCTGCATTTTCGTGTTGTCCAACAGGTAGGCGCAGGTGCCGTAACCATCTGCGCTATACGATACATAGCCGTTCTGGAAGGTGAATCCGTCGAAACGGCTGATGCCGATGGGGAACGGGGATGCTGCCTGCTCAGCGATTTCCGAAATGTCGGGGGTGCAATCGGAACAGGTGAAGTGAATCTCGAAGCCGGAATTGTTCGCACTGGCATCGGAGGTGAAATTCAGTACCAAGATGCCGTTGGTATCGGAGGTCAGGTTCAGGTTTCCAGTCCCGCGAAACGTGCCCAACAGATTGCCTCCGACACCGTCGTAAACATAAAGTTTGTCACAGCAGGTTTCCGTGTGGTAAGAACCGCTTAGCGTGATGGTGGACCCTGGATTGTAAGAGCGGAGGATAATGGTCCCGTTGCAATTATTAGCGTAGCTGCCCGATGCGCCGCCGTTGTCGTAGATGACACCTGAACAGGCGGTCACGTCCAGCGTGCCCGAGACAGGCACCAAGAGGGCCGTCGGTTCCGTGAAGTATTCGGTCTCAGTTGTTCCGACATTTCCGGTAAAAGGACAGCTCATTTGCAGCACACGGTGTGCGGAATCACCGTCGATTATGGTGCCGTGTGCAGTGAAGTTGCGCTGGGAAAGGTCGTAGGTATAATGCTCGTTGCCGGCGAATCCGCCATAGACGGCTACATCGGGCTGCACAATAAGCGGCTTGCCCGGCGTGTAAGTACCGCCTGCCACCCATACCGCAGCCACCGGATTGCTGTTCATGGCCACATCCATGGCGTATTGGAGGTTAGAAGTGGCGTTTGCCCACGAGGATCCGTCTTGCGCCCCCGCGCCTGTAGTGGTCACGTAGATGACATTGCTTCCCGCCTCCGGAACAATCGGGAAGGCCATGCTATACGCGGACTCGTATGCACCGATATCGGCACGCGCCTGCTGGATGCGGGTGTTGCCCGCCAAGTCCATGGTACCGCCCGCCATCGCATTCCGCCCCATGTCGGCGCAGACGGAACCCGCTTGGAGCGTCCAGTCGCCGATGGAATTGTACACATCCACACCCGCTTCAGCCGTCGGATTGGTGAATCTTGGGTAACCGATACCGATGCCGCTGTTTTCCGCTTCCAACGTGATGGCTCCGCTGTAGCCCCCCTGCACGGCGGAAGACACACAGGTAAAATATCGACCACTATAGTTGGTGGAAATCTGGTTGTCGCTGGTCCCCACCTTGTTTCCCCAGACAATCGTGTTCTGTAGCGTGCTTCCGTTGAGGGAGTGGATGCCGCCGCCGCTGGTCACAGCCGAATTGCGCACAATATCACACGAGATAAAAGTCGAACGGTTGTCATACACACCACCACCTGAAGCTCCTGCTGCATTGTTGCCGATCAGGCAGTGGTTGAACCGGCTTCCGTAGTTGTCGGCAAAAATCCCTCCGCCGTTGCTCCGGGAGGTGTTGTTGCTGATGACGCAACGGGTGATGGTGGAGCCGCTTTGCAGGTACAGTCCCCCGCCCAAGGCCGCACTGTTGTGCGTGACACTGTTGTCCGAGATAGAACTTCCGTCTTGGGCATCGTAGATGCCGCCTCCCCTGACTTGCCAATTATTGCCGTTGCCCTCATAGACGGCCACATTGTCATGGATATTGCAGTCCGCGACAAGGCCGTTGTTGTTATACACACCCACGCCATACACGTTGTGGCCGACTCCAGTGCCCGACAGATTGACAGTATTGTGATGAATTTCGCAATTGCGGAGAGTGCCGCCGTTGTTATAGACCGCCACGCCACTGAAGGTGACATTGTTGGCCGATCCTGAGATAGCCGCATTGTTGGCAGTGACGACGCAGTTCTGAAGCGTGCAGTTTTTGCGGATGTAGGCGCCGCCACCCTCGCCGACCATGTTCACAGTGCCACCCCGAATGGTGAAGCCATCGATGAGGGTGGGCTGACTGTCAGGGAAGTTTTCGATCTGGTAAAGCACACGGCGGGCGTTGGAACCGAACAGAATGGTCTGGCTGATGTTGGCTTGCGTGCGGCCACTCACGTCGTAATCGGCGGGCTCGTTGCCGTTGAATCCGCCATAGGCCGTCACATTGGGTTTGAGTACGAAGCTGTTGTCGGATGAAGTACTGCCAGTGTAGGTACCTTTCTTCACAAAGAGAACCGGTGTGCGGTCGGTGATGAGAGATGCCGCATCCATGGCCTCTTGTAACTCCATGGCATTGCTCCATGAGCTGCCGTTGTGGGAACCGGAACCCGTGGTGGTCACGAACAGAATCTTGCGCACGGAAAGATGCAACGTCACCAAACTGTCGCATTCATCGCTCACGAACCAACGATGGGTGTAAGTTCCTGGCTCACTGACCGCAGTGCCGTAGAAATCGTAGCTGCTCCCTTCTATAATAGAGACCGATGCCTCACGCGTGAGCGTACACATCCCGCCGCCACAAAAACGCATGTTGCAACGTTGTTGATAACGCGAAATATCGCCCGGGTTGTCCATGTCAATGGAGGATGGGTAGGTGCGCTCCAGAGCCATGATCTGGCTTGTGTTGTGCATGTAGGATACGGATGTTCCGTTCTCGACACCGCTGTTGTTCAAGATGGCCACCACCAAATTGGAAGTGCCGTCCCAAATGAACGGCGTGTCAAAAGAGATGGTCGTCCATCCGTTTTCCAAGGTCACGCTGCCGCTATAGACAAGCTGCATGGCGGAGGAAGGAATCCACGTATATTCGTATCCCATGTCGGGCTGGGTGGTGTTCCCGAGATAGACGCTAACCGGCGACTTGGTCTGCGCCGTGCCGCCATATTGGAACGAAATCGAAGTGATGCTGCCCTGCACACCTTGTGCCGCCAGCTCAGCAGCCGTGAACAGCTGCTGGGTATAGGTGTATTTCCAGCCGTTGCCGGGATACCATCCCATCGGGAAAATCTGGTTTTCAACAGTGCCTTCGCCAATTTGGGCACAGTCGAAACCGCCCACCGGAACGGAGACACTAACCCAGTCACTGGTGTCACTTCCGCAGTTCGAACGCACATAGAAGTCGTAGGTGCCGGCCGCCAATTGCGAGACGGTCAGTTCCGGAGCACTATTCACGACCACGGACATGCCGTCGCCCCGCGCAAAGCCATGAGAACCGTACTCCACATCCCAAGACGTTTCCTGGTATCCGGGAAACCATTCAACTTTCACTGTGTGACGGTTCAGGGAGGTGTAAGTCAGATGTGAGGGGTCGGGACAGTTCTCCTGACGGCAAAAGCGAATTAGCGGTCGGCTGTTGTCCCGATAATAATCGTCAGGAAGGATCATCGGATTGGGATCCATTAGGTTACAATACAGATGTCTGCTGTCGGATTCAGAAGAGGTATAAACTGTACGTGGACTAACGGAGGCATTATTAGAAGAAATAGAATGTTCTAAATCAGCAATAGCAATCACCACATTGCTGTGACCGTCCCATACAAACGGATTGTCGAATTCGAACTTTTCCCATCTAGTTTCTTTAATATCGTAAACGGTCTGTTTGTATGTGAACACGTTGGTCATAGCAGAGAGGGGCAACCAACCGTTGGTGTTGAAATTCGCCTCGTTGGTGTGTCCCATATAAATCGCGCTGCTATGGGTCAATGTTACCTCAGCAAAATAGTTCCCATTGTATGTATAAGTACGTTGTAGGGAGAAGGCGGTCAAGACATCACCGGCAACCAGTCCAGAAGCCGACAGCTCGGCAGCGGTGTATATCTGCTCTGACCAGTCATGGGCGTAAGAAGACGGGCCTGAATTATAAGGTATGCCCTCGTCAAAGCACACCATCACTCTTTCGGTCTTGAAGGTTACGGGACCCACCATTTTGGAGACGCCACCCGAGCAGGTGTAGCGGAGGTAGGCGTCGTACTCGGTGTCGGCAGTCAGTCCGCCGATGGATAGTGAAGTGGTATTGGACGGAACCATAGTACCCGTGCCGGGTGTGAAACCATGCAGCCCGTATTCTATCTGCCAGTTGAAATTATGGGTCGCGTAACTTGCCGGCTGGAACACCTCCCAGGCGAAGTCGGCGGTGCTGTAGCCAGTCCCCGTGCAGGTCAGGTCATATACCATCGGCAGACACGCCACTTCGTTAACGCGCAGTAACAGCTTGTTGTTGACATCGCCCACGCCGGAAGAGACTATCGTAAGGGCGCCGGCGGTGGACATGACCGGGTCTGATGCATAGCTGTTGGTGATGGACATCAAGAGGGAACCGCTTGTTCCAACACCGTCATACACGTACACCCGAAAACCGTTGGAATAATTGTTAAGGAAGGTGATTTTCTCCAAAAGCAGCTGTCCGCCGGCAGTTTGCGGATAAAGTATCAGCGTGTCGCCGGAGGCTGCACCCCAATTGCCATAGGTGAGTCCGTCGTTGTAGCCCAACGGATGCGTAATCTCCAGCACTCCGTTGACGTTCATGGTGGAAGTCCCATCCGCGTTAAAACTATATTGCTGCGCACCGCTTGTACGCGGCTGCAAAAAGATGGCCGTGTTGTAGTTGTTGTAGTCGTCGCCGCCGGGATTAAGGCTTCCAATGGCGAAATAGCCATCCAAAGAGCCGCCCCAGCCCCAATTGAAATGAAAGAGATTGTTGTTGTCGTAGCCGTCGCACACGAAAGAGTGTCCGCTGTTGTTGTTGTCGTTATCACCACTATAGTAGATGGGTCGTTGAGCGTCAAGCTCTGCTTTCAACATTGAATGCCACGTTTCGTCATCGTAGTAGGTATGGCTATTCCATGTTCCGATAATAATGCCGGGTGTCCTGTAGGATTTGCACGTTATCCTCGTTTCGTAACCAAAATAGCTGGCGAGAGCCGTTTTGGCGCACATGTGATAGGCTGAGCTGCCGTATGGTCCGTAATTCATGTTCACGGCTACACCGCAGTCGTGCATCAACGCTGCCACGGCATTCACCTGCGCGGAACTGCTTGAAGAAGTCAATTCATTGGGCATCAGCGAGTAAGAGTATGCTGTACTGGCGAAGTCGGCCGTCAGGATTCCGTAAGCATCATGGGTGTAGGTGTGCGTGCCAAAACCCTGCGCCGGCCACTGGTGGTAGCGGATAAGCTGCGCCATGGCCGTGGCCACGCAGCCCGTCCACACATGCCCGCTGTAGTGGTTGTCGTCTTCGGGGCAAAGGCTGTTGTAATAGGTTCCCTGATCCCACTTGGTGGTGAGCAGAGGAGCAACAGACGTGCCGCTCTTTGGCATCATGGCTGGAGATGTCTCCTCCGTGGAGAGCAGTGCGTTCCATTCGGCCTCCACCGAAGCGGCTCTGACCAGCTCCTGTGTCCGCACGTAGGCAATCTGGTCGGCGTAGCCCTGCAGCCAGGCGCGGCAGTTGTCGGGAATGTTCTGCGGGTCGAAGTGACCATTGGGCGAATAACCCAGAATCGGGGTCACCGCGTCGTCCGCCGCCACAATGGCAAAACCGCCGCCCACGTTGAAGACGTAGAACAGCGTGTCACCGTCCTGCTGCCCGGCCTCGGCATACGCAAACTGGCAGGAACTGCTTTTCGTGACCGTCGGCACGGTGCGCGACATAAAGTTCAAGGCCGCCGTGCGAGCCTGCTTCGGGGTTATCGGCCCGGCAATCGCCAAGGACAGGATAAGCATGGAAATGCAAAAAAGTAGAGATTTTTTCATACAAAAGTTTTTATAATTAACTCAATACTAAGATTTTTTATTTTTTTATCACAGCATAAAATAAGCGAACAAAAGTAAACAAATCGGTTACGGTCATAATGTCAAATCGTAAAAAGAATATTTCATTACGTAAAATAATGTACTTTTGCCGACATGTTTGGAGAATTTTTTTACGTTTTGGCGCTCTGTTTCGTATCCGGCTTCACACAATGTGCGTTGCTCGGTTGTGCGGTGTTTATAGGCAAATATCACCGCACCTACCAGTTTCAAAAATTATTTGCGGCAGCACTGGTGTTGCATTCGTTCGGCTTTTTTAACAATTTCGTGGTGGCAGCTTGCTGGAACCAGCCTTTTTCAGATTTTCTGAACACACTGCTCATCTTCTATGATTACATTGTTGTGGGTGCTTATATGATGTTTGCAATTTCGTTGGTTTTCCCGAACAAATTCCGCATCTGGCAGCTTCTAATCATTGAGATTCCATTTGTCGTTGCCATGCTCCTGTTTGCGGTCACTGAAAGTCATCTTGTTTATCCTGTCATTCACGCATTTACATTAGCATCCTCGTTAGCACTGATGATCTGTCTGTTGCTTTCTATCAGAAAATACAATGCCAAGCTACGTGACAATGTTGGAAACTTAGAGTGTTTCGACCTCCATTGGAGCGCTTATTTGTGTGTTTTGCTTTTTGTGGTTCAGACACTTTGGGCTACCGAAAATGTGTCGCAGAACACCTGGTTCTCCGTCCCGGAAATCAACAGCAATCTGCTCTTCGATACTCTCTATTGTCTTGTTATAATGATAGTTGTGGTATATGTCACGCGGAAGATCGTCCAACAGAAAGTGTTCTCGGTATCGCAAGAGGAGAAGGAAGCGGCACTGATGCATCTTCCTGCAAATGAAGAGGATGTAAGCCAAACACAGATCGACTCCACCCCACCCTCTTATCATGAGGTGCTTATTGACAAAAACATTGAAACGCTCATTCGCGAAAAGCGTTATTTTTTGGATAAAACATTGACATTGCAGAAGTTAGCAATATGCTTGGGCACAAATCGACAATATCTGAGCAATTACATCAATCAGGAGAAAGCCATGACCTTTTACGACTACATCAACGATTTTCGTTTGGAAGAGGCGAAAAACCTGTTAGATGGTCTGGACGAAGGACGACAATACTCCATAGAGGAAATTTCTAACCTGTCGGGTTTCAATTCCTACTCCACATTCCTGCGGGCCTTTGCAAAAAAATACGGACAAACGCCATCCAAATATCTGAAAAACAAGCGTTAAACCATTCTGTTCATCGTCGTCTCATCGTTTTTCGTCGTCTCATCGTGTCATCGCCTCATCGTGTCATCGTGCCATCATCGTCATCAGCACCGGCATCGCCAGCTCCACGATAATGGCCACCAGAACGGCTACGAGTGCCACCGTCACCAGACCGCGCTTCCGGCATGCCATGATGACAGCCACCGCTGTGGCAACAACGGCGGAAACCGTGATGTGCGGTTCCACGCCCGTGGCGGTTGTCGAATAGAACACATCCGGGAAGGTCATCGCCGACAACACGCAGAACGGAATGTAATAGATGAAATCCTGGATCCACTCGTTCTCCATTTTCTTACGCACAAATCCGATGGGAATCACCCTGATCAGATAGGTGGTCAAGAACATCAGGAACATGCAGACGACTATGTAGTTCATGCCACCCTCCTTTCTGCCATGGCGCGTCTGCGACGGCGTTTCACCTCTTTGATAGTGGCGCAGATGGCCGCGCCGAGAATAGCGGAGGTAATGATGGCCCAGCCACCGCCCCCGACTTTTGACAACATGTTGATGCCCGGCACATACTTGAAGATGCAGGAGAGCGCGGCAGCCACCACTACGGCCAAGGCCACCTTACGGCTCTTCCGCGCCGGCGGGATAATGATGGCGATGAACATGCAGTACAAGGCAATGCCCATGCAGCCCTGAATCATCGGGGAAAGCAGATTGGAGGCGATAGCACCTAACAAAGTGCCTGAGGTCCATCCCAATATGGGAGTAATCATCAAGCCGCCAAAGAACGGGAAACTCACCTCGTCGGGCTCCATGGCCGCCAAAGCGAACACCTCGTCCGTGATACAATAGGCCATAACCGCCCGCTTGTAAAACGGCATCTCAGGATCCACCTTTTGTGACAAGGAAAGCGACATCAAAAAGTATCGCAAATTGATGACGAATGTGGTGATTATCAATTCGATATAAGGTGCCCCGCCCTCAATCAGCCGAATTCCGGCGAATTGTCCGGCGGAAGCCATGTTGGTCAGGGAGATCAAGGTCGCCTGCAACGGCGAAAATCCCATCTTAACCGCTATCAGCCCAAAGGTAAAAGACACGGGTATGTAACCCAAACAAATGGGAAAGCCGCGTTTTATACCCCTAATAAATTCATTCATAAGAAGTTAAGAAAAATATTTTACCGCTGCAAATGTACACAATATTCGCGAATGTCCGACAACCTTTTGATTATTCTTGATTAGGCAATAGGCAATAGGCAATAGGCAAAAGTGATCAGTGATCAGGCAATAGTTATAGTCATAGTTATAGTTATTGTTTAAGCCAAAAGCTAACAGCCAACAGCCAGCAACCCGTCACGCTCCAACAGGGCATCAATTTTCGGCTCGCGACCGCGGAAGTTGACGAACATCTCCATTGCATCCACGGAACCGCCTTTGGAAAGGATGGTTTCCAAATACTTTTGCGCGGTGTCGTGATTCATCACACCTTTCTCCTTGAAAAGTGAGAAAGCGTCTGCCTCAAGCATTTCCGCCCACTTGTAACCGTAATAACCGGCTGCGTAGCCACCGGAAAAGAGGTGACCAAAGGCAGTACTCATGCAGGCGCCGGGAACCACCGGCAACACCTCCACCGTATCAAATATGGAACGTTCCAAACGAAGGATGTCATCCACATCCTTCGCAGCCATTGTGTGCCACATCATGTCCAGATAGCCGAACGAGAGTTGCCGTACACACAAATATCCCGCCATAAACTTGTTCATGTTCTTCAGCTGCGCGACATATTCGTCAGGAATCAGCTCACCAGTCTGGTAATGGCGGGCAAAAGTGCGCAGAAACTCCGGTTCCGTAAGCCAATTCTCGTTTAGCTGCGAGGGCAGTTCCACGAAATCGCGGGGCGAATGCGTACCGGAAAGGGTGGCGTATTTCACCTCCGACAACATACCGTTCAGCGCGTGCCCGAACTCGTGCAGGAACGTGTTGACCTCATCAACCGTGAGCAGGGAGGGCTGTTCTTTCGTCGGCGGAGTGAAATTCATCACCAAGCTCACCCACGGGCGGACATCGTTTCCGTTGGCATCCTCGTGCTGGTCGCGGAATTCCGTCATCCACGCGCCGCTGCGTTTCGTGCTGCGCGGGTGGAAATCGAGATACAGCACCGACATGAACTGTTCGACACGATACACCTCATACACCTGAACATCAGGATGATACGGCTGTATGTCCTCCGTTTTTACGAAACGCAGATCATAGAGCGTGGTGGCTAATCCGAAAACGCCATCAATTACTTGATTCAGCGGAAAATAAACCTTGAGTTTCTCCGTTTCCAGCTGGAATTTTTCCTGACGCAGCTTTTCCATGTAGTAGCTCAAATCCCAACGCTGGAAAGTATCGTTAAAGCCTTGTTTCTGAGCAAAGTCCTTCAGCTCTTGAATTTCACGTTTCGCTACAGGCAAAGCAGCGGCTTTCAGCTCATCGAGCAGTTGATAGACGTGGGCGATGTCTTTTGCCATACGATTCCGTAATGCATAGTCTGCATAATGCTTATATCCAAGCAAATGCGCGATTTCCTCACGGCATTTCAGAATGGCTTTGATATTATCACAGTTGTCAAACTTCCCGCCGTAAGCCTTCTTACTGGAATGCATATAGACTTCCTCACGCAGAGAGCGGTCGTCAGCGTAGGTCAGCACGGTATTCACATCGGGAGCGGAAAGGTCGAAAACATAGCCGTCCAATCCTTTGTCGGATGCCTTTTGCGCAGCAAGGGCAAGAGCGCTTTCGGGAATGCCGGCAATTCGTGGCGATCCCTTTTCGACCTGCACGTGCCAGGCGTTGGTAGCTTTCAGCGCCCGCTGTCCGAAGTCAAGCTGTCGGTTAGCCAGTTCCAAACTCAATTCGGCGAAACGCTTTTTCTGCTCATCCGGCAAATTCGCACCACCTGACACAAAAGCGTCATAAGTCTTGTCTAACAATATCTTGTCTGCTCCATTCAGGAAATTCTCCTGCTGCTGACGGTCGTGCACCGCCTTGACGCGGGCAAACAGACCGGGATGTTGATAGACCTCATTTTCGTATTGCACCAAAAGGGGCTGCACTTTCTCCGCGACGGCTTGCATCTCGTCATCACCATCACATTCCAGAATATTGAAGAAGAGGTCGGCTACGGTACTTAACTGCTCGCCGGCACGGTCAAGCGCGACTATCGTGTTCTCAAAATCCGGCGCGGCGGAGTTGTTGACAATCCGTTCTATATCCTGCTTGGCCGAAGCTATGGCCTCTTCAAACGCGGCAAGATAATGTTCGGTTTTAATCTCATTGAACGGCGGAGTCTGCCGACGGGTTTTCCATTGTTGGGTTAACGGGTTCATTTTTAATGGTTATGGGTTATGGGTTATGGGTTATTGAAGCTTGTTTTAAGGTTAGTGTTACATTGTCATATAAACAATGTAGAGACGCAAAATTTTGCGTCTCTACAAGGGGAAACATATTTTATGCACAACGATTTTATTTGATACCCAATTCGTTTTTGACGGAAGCGGTAATATCTTCAGAATCGGTGTGATAAGCGCACATGGTAATATCAAAGATATACGAGTATTTGCCGTTTTCCGCCACTTTTTTGATGGCAGCCATCAGTTTGTCCTGGAAAGGTTTCAGGAGTTCGATCTGTTTGTTCTGGATATCCATCTCGCTGGTGGAGACAAAATCCTGAAGTCTGGAGTAGAGTTTCATCAGCTCGTCCTCTTTCACCTTCAAGATGGCAGAAGAGGTGGTGGTATTGGCCAAGTTGGCATATTCTGCCTGTTTGGTTTTGAATTCATCAGCCATCTGTTTGCCCACTGCTTCCAGCTCTTGCTGATATTCCACCAAAGCTTGTTGCGCGGTGTCAATGCCAGGCATTTCCTTCATGATGGCACCATAGTCCACATGTCCGAATTTCGCCTTCTGGGCATATCCGGCGGTGATACAACACACCGCGATAATGCATATTGTGAGTATTCTCTTCATAATTGCCTCTATTTAATGCCAAGTTCTTTCTTCACCAGCGGGGTGATATCATCAGAGGTGCCATAATACAACAACGTTTTAGTGTCGAAGATATAGGAGTAACCGTTGTTCTTCGCCACTTTGTTGATGGCCTCTTGGATAGCGTCCTGGAAAGGCTTGGCTAATTCATACTGCTTGTCTTCGAGATCTTCTTGTGCGCTGGCTTGGAATTCTTGGATACGGTTGCCCAGATCCATCAGTTCTTTCTCACGCACTTGACGCACAGCGGAAGACATTGTACCGACTTCACGGTCGAACTTCTCTTTCTTTGTCTGATACTCCGTCATCATGTTCTCATACATGGACTGTAAGTCTTGTTGGAAAGCTTGGAGCTTGATCTGCAGGGAGTCGATTCCCGGCATCACTTCGAGAATTTCGCTTGAGTTGACATGTCCGTATTTTTGCGCATGAGCGGCTTGGACGGAAAACAGGCCTACGATGGCCAAAATCAAAGCAATCTTTTTCATTGAAATCTTCTTTATGTTCATATTACAATATTAATCATCCATATCTTTGCTGACGGAAATGCCCATTTTTTGAAGCACCTCCTCATTGATATCCCATTTCGGGTCGGCGTAAATGATAGTCAGATCGCCGGCGGTGTCGAAGACAAAGGCGAAACCTTTTTCTTTGGCATAGTCATTCACCGCATTGATCACACGGTCTTGGATGGGCTTCACCAGCTCTTCGCGTTTCTTGAAAAGGTCGCCATCTTGTCCGAAACGTTTTTTCTGTAAATCTTTGGCTGCTTTTTCTTGTGCTATGATGGCTTCTTCACGACTCCGTTTGATCTGCTCCGGCAGGGTGATGGATTCCACCTGATAACGTTTGTACATGGAATCAATGGTGGAGAATTTTGCTTCAATCTCCTTTTGCCACTGTACGGCCACACGATCTAATTCCGCCTGTGCTTCTTTGTATTCAGGAATTTGGGAAAGAAGGTATTCGGAATTGATATACGCATATTTCTGTGCGAATCCGAAAGACATGACCAACATCAAAAAGAATGTGAATAAGAGTTGTTTTTTCATCTTTTTATACGTTTTTTATTGTTAACATTTGGTAAGACTGTTCTATTGCCATAAGTTTAATCGATGGATTGATTAATGGAGATGTGGAACTGCTTGCGCCAGTTGGAGATGCCAGGAACCGGATCGAAGCCATAGCCGTAGTCGAAACCGAGCAATCCGAACATCGGCAGATAGACGCGCACGCCCAATCCAACGGACTTATGCATCTGGAACGGGTTGTATTGGCGCTTGTCAATCCATCCTTTACCTGCCTCCACGAAGGCCAGCAGGTAAACGGTCGCCGACGGATTGAGGGTAATCGGATACCGTAATTCTGCGGTGAACTTCTGGTATATGGATGCGCCAATGACGGTACCGTTCACATTGGGAGAGAGCACATCGTCCTCATAGCCGCGCATACCGATGATTTCACGACCGTCGTAGGAGAAGTTGCTCATACCGTCACCACCAAGATAGAACCTGCCGAACGGAGAAATGCCGATAGTCTGGTTGTAGCATCCCATGAATCCCATTTTCATACGAACATTCAGCACGAGATTATCCACAATACGCGTAAACCACGACACGCTGAATTTCCATTTATGGTACTCCAGAAGCTTGTATTTCTCCTGATCGGTGGCATTGCTGTAATCCTTGTGAGAGAAGACGGAATACGGAGGTGTCAGCTGCATAGAGAAGGTGATCTCAGAGCCTTCGCGCGGATAAATGGGCGCATTGATGGAATTACGCGAAATCGTGAAAATATAGCTTAAACTGTGTGCGTAGCCGGTGGGGAATATAAAGGAACCCCATTTTTTCACATTGTAATATTCGTACGACAACGTGTGTGACATCATAAAGTAGTCATCCGGCCACTTGAGTTTGTTAGACAACGTGATGGACGCACCGGCGATACTCGTGTATGCATACTTGTCATCGTCTTTTTTGTTATATCCGTTCGTCTGCTTCTGGTAGTAGGCGCCGACGGTGAGTGCATTGGGTTTCTTCCCGCCCAGCCAGGGTTCGGTAAAGGAGAAATTGTAGTATTGGTAATATTTGGTGCTGACGGAGGCGTTAAGGGCGATTCTCTGACCATCACCGCCGGGAATGGGAGACCAAGCGTCTTTCTTGAAGAGTTTTTTGGTGGAGAAATTGTTGAAAGCGATACCGGCGGTGAGCATGAAGCCCATGGCACCGAAACCGGCAGAAAGCGAAAGCTGGTCTGAAGTGGTTTCCTCCACCACGTAATTGATGTCTACGGTACCGTCTGCCTCGTTCGGGTGGGGCTGCACATCCATCTTTTCCTGGTTGAAATAGCCCATGGACATCAACACCTGCTGTGACCGGATGATGTCGGCACGATTGAACATTTGTCCAGGAATGGTGGTGAGTTCACGCAGAATCACATTATCATTCGTCTTGGTGTTGCCCGTGATGGTTATCTGGTTGTATTTGGCCTGTTTGCCCTCCCTGATACGGATTTCGATGTCAATGGAATCGCCTTCGATACCCACTTCCACAGGATTTGCACTGAAAAACAGATAACCGTTATTCATGTACAGCGAAGCGATATCATCACCGTCCTCCTTCATGGTCAGGTTTTTGGTCAGCAAGCTCTGGTTATACACATCGCCCTTGCTGATGCCCAACAACTGTTTAAGCATGGAAGTCGGATAGACGGTGTTGCCCACAAACGAAATATTCCGGAAATAATATTGCGAGCCCTCATTGACATCTATGTCGATATACATATTGTTTTTCTTGACATAGAAAGTGTCGTGGACAATCACCGCATCACGGTAACCAAGTTCATTATAGCGGTTTATGAGATTCGCCTTATCTTTCTCATAACTCTCCTTGATGAATTTGGAAGGTTTGAAGATTCTCAGTTTCACACGATCCGAAAAATAGTCATCCAGATGATCTTTGATATCTTTGGACTGATAATAGCCCTTGTGTTTGAAAAGGTAGGCGATGGCGGTGTCAGCCTTGTAAAAAGGCATAAAACGGAATCTCTCCTTGGTTTCCTTCATGGAACGAAGCAGAACAGCATCGGTGACACCTTTGTTTCCGTTGATCGTGATTCGATCTATCTTTACTTTCTTGGATTTTCGAATATCAAAGAGCAGATTCACAACATTTTTGATTTTTTCATTAGGAATCTGCTGCACATCCACATCACAGCTGAAAAATCCTTTGTCGATATAGTATTTGCGGATAATATTCTTGCATGTGATGATCATATTGTCGTTCACGATGTTGCCTTGGGAGATATTGAGCTTTTCGCGGAGATCATTTTCTTCGGTTTTTGTAGTGCCTTTGAAACCGAAAGCGCTCAGGCGGGAGCGGTCTTCCAGGCGTACGTCAAGGAAGATGAGATCCCCCTGCACGCGGGTAGCCGTTATTTCCACATCCTCGTACAAGCCGGTGTTCCACAAGCTCTTGACCGCCTTGGAAATCTTGTCACCCGGAACTTCGATGAGATCGCCGACATGGAACGGGAGGATCCGCTGGTCCAGCGGAGCGGTTCCCGAGGAGGTGATGCCGCCGATTTCGTATGTTTTGGGGGACGAGTAATCAATTTTCGGGGGACCATCGGGCACGTCACCGCCCACCACGACTTGCGCGCAGGCAGCGAAGGTGCCGAGACAGAGAGCCAACACCAGAACCGTATATCGTATCAAACGCATGCTTCTCAAAAAAGGCGGCAAAGATAGTGAAAATATCAATGTGAGCGAACTTGTTCGCCAGTTTTTCCGAAACGGCGTTCACGATGGGAGAATTGCTCGATGATTTCTTTCAAATGTTCCCTGCGGAAGTCAGGCCACATGACGGGAGTGAAAAACAGCTCCGCATAGGCAAGTTGCCAGAGCAGGAAGTTGCTGATTCTCTGATCGCCGGCAGTGCGGATCATCAGGTCCACGTCAGGAATTTCCGGATGGTAGAGGTTCTGACAAATGGTTTGTTCGCTGATTTCCTCGGGATTGAGTTTGCCTTCCGCGACCTGGCGGGCAATCTGTTTGGCCGTGTCGGCAAGTTCCGCGCGACCGCTATAGCTGATAGCCACATTCACCGTGGTGCCTGTGCAATGGGCAGACTTTTCAATCGTGTCCAGGATGACCTTTTTGGTGGCTTCGGGAAGGGTGTCGATCCGGCCGGAGAAAACGACACGGATATTGTCCCTGATCAAGTTCTCAATTTCCTTGAGAAACGTTTCCGCCATCAGTTCAAAGAGGTAGTTGACCTCTTCCATCGGCCGGTTCCAGTTTTCCGTTGAGAAAGCATACAAGGTCAGATAGGGGATTTGGAGAGCGTTCGCGCCCTTCACAACGTCACGGGCGGAATCCACTCCTTTCAGATGGCCGTAAATACGTTCATGGCCGTGCTGCTGAGCCCAACGACCGTTACCATCCATGATAATCGCTATGTGTTTGATCTCTTTTTCCATATTCATTATTACTTACGTTTCTTTTTCAAATCGCAGGTTCTGTCTGTATTCCCGAATTTCACGGTCAGCGTGGCGCCCGCAAACGAGTATAGGTCATGTGTGGTCTGGTTACCTCGTTGTTCGCCTGCTTGGTGCAACGGGAGAGAAGTCCCCTCTACCGGGTCAACGAGTTCAGGGGTTCTGTCCGCCATGTCGGCAATGATGTCGCCCCGCCGTTCCCGCAGCAGGTCATTGTCATAGTATCTGCCCCCCACATCGTCCAGATAGTCGGTAAATGTGTAGCGCATGCTCCATTCAGCGCCAAGGCTGACATATTTCCCGATGTTGAAGCGGAATCCAATGCCGAAGGGGATGGCGAAATGCGTCAGAGAGTACTTTTTGGGCATTCCCTCCAAACCCTGTCCTTCCGTGCCCAGACTCTGCAGTTCGTAAACAGTCCCGTCCTTGTATTGCGCTTGCGGGTCAAAGGAGAACACTGTGAGGCCGGCAAAAATGTAAGGGGCGAAATGGTTTTTCCCGACAGAGGAGTACAGTCGGAGGAAGTTCAACTCGCCGACCACGGAGAACTCCGTAATCGGGGAAAAGAAGCTGAGGTTGCGGGAATATCCGCCGTTGGTCAGTCTGTCGCTTGCCGACACTTTGCCGAACATGAAATCCGCCTTGACGGCCCAGCGGGGAGAGATATTGTAGCGGTAAACCAATCCTGCGGCCAGCTGCGGCTGTGCGAAAAGTCTGGTCGGATTCAGCTCTCCCAAGTAGAACATGGTGCCCACGCAGGCGCCCACTTCCGAGTTCTGCGCCCGCACAGGCGCTTGCGAAAGTGACAGCAACACCGCACACAACACCGCTATATTGATGATAATCTTCTTCATTTGTACATTTTAAATAAGGCTGCAAAAATAAAAAAAATGCTAAAACGAATTATACAATAAAAAATTGTGTATTTTTGCCGCCCAAAAAATTATAAATAAAGTTTTTACACTAAAAAGAAAGGATTTGATCATCGCTCAGAACAACCGTCCGAACAAAGGATTCGGCCCAAAAAACAAGAAAGAAGCCCAACACCGTATCAACAATTACATTACGGCGCAAGTCGTGCGTGTGGTGGGGGACAACATTGAACCCAACATCGTCTCGTTGCGTGAAGCGTTAGCCATTGCCGATGAGCATGGATTGGATCTGGTGGAAATTTCCCCCCAGGCAAACCCTCCTGTGTGCAAGGTGATGGACTATCAGAAATACCTTTACGAGCAGAAGAAAAAACTGAAAGAAATCAAGGCGAACAGTGCCAAGACAGAAATCAAGGAGATCCGTCTGAGTCCGCAGATCAGCGAACATGATGTGGAATTCAAGTGTAACCACGCCATCCGGTTCCTCCAAGACGGCTACAAAGTGAAGATCATCATGACCTTCCGCGGCCGCAGCATCATCTACAAGGACAACGGCGAGCTCGAGCTTCTCAAATTTGCCGAACGCCTTCAGGATTACGGCAAAGTCGACCAAATGCCGGTGCTGACAGGGCGCAACATGACCATCCTCATGGTGCCGAAACCCAAAAAGTAATATATAACAAATACTATATATAAACCTTAAAAATCAATTAGAAATGCCGAAAATTAAAACGAAATCCGCTGCCAAGAAGAGATTCACTTTGACCGGCACCGGAAAAATCAAGAGACATCATGCTTACCATAGCCACATTCTCACCAAAAAAACCAAAAAGAGAAAACGTAACTTGGCTTATAGTGCTATTGTCGAACAAAACTTAGATCGCACCGTTAAGCAAATGCTCGGACAGTGCTAAATTAATTAATTAACAAACAAAAACGTTCACGTTCAGTTCCCGAAGCGCTTTATGCCACTGACGCGAACAGAAAGGAAAAAGAATTATGTCAAGATCAGTTAATCATGTTGCTTCAAGAGCAAGAAGAAAAAAGATTTTAAAACGTACCCGCGGTTATTTCGGAAAACGCAAAAACGTCTGGACCGTTGCGGTAAACTCGTGGGAGAAAGGCCAGCAATACGCCTATCGTGACAGAAAAGCGAAAAAGAGAAATTTCAGAAGCTTGTGGATCACCCGTATCAACGCCGGTGCCCGTGAATATGGAATGTCTTACTCCGTCCTGATGGGTAGCTTAGCAAAGAAGAACGTTGCGCTCAACCGCAAAGCTCTCGCCGACCTCGCGATGAATAATCCTGAGGCATTCAAGGCTATCGTCGATTTGGTAAAATAAACCGACAACGCCGTTTTTTAGTTCATTTGTATTTGTTATATATGAAAAAGGAGGTGAATTCACCTCCTTTTTCGTTTAACTATAACTATGACTATAACTATGGTATAGAATAACGTACAACCCCAATGTCTTACGTCTTACATCTCACGTCAGCTTATGACACTCCAGTTTGTATCCCGTTGCATCTGTTTTTTTAGTGTTTCGGCAAGGCGTTTGTGCTCGGGGAGCGTCAAATCCGGATCTTTTTCGAGAATCTGCTGGGCGTAGTTGCGGGTGTAGGCCACTAGTTTCTCGTCTTTGGTGAGGTCGGCGATTTTGAAGTCCAACATGCCGCTCTGGCGCGTGCCCTGCAGGTCGCCGGGACCGCGCAGCTGCAGGTCGAAGTTGGCGATTTCAAAGCCGTCGTTAGTCTCCACCATGGCATTCAGCCGTTTGCGGCCCTCGGTGGAGAGCTCATACTTGGACATCAAGATACAGTAGGACTGGTTGCCGCCGCGCCCCACGCGTCCGCGCAACTGGTGCAGCTGCGACAGGCCGAACCGCTCGGCGTTCTCGATGACCATCACCGTGGCGTTCGGCACATCAATGCCCACCTCGATGACGGTGGTGGAGAGCAGAATCTGTATCTGACCTTTTTTGAAACACCCCATGGTGTAGTCTTTTTCCTCGGCCTTCATCCTGCCGTGCACCACCCCGATACTGTATTCAGGAGGCGGGAAACTGCGTTCGAACGCCTCGTAACCGGCCTGCAGATCCAGCAAATCCAGCGCTTCGGACTCCTGAATCAACGGATACACCACATAAACCTGCCGACCTTCCGCAATCTGTTTTTTCAGGAAACCGAACATCTTGAGACGGTCTTTTTCGTAAAAATGGCTCGTGACAATGGGTTTGCGCCCCGCCGGCAGCTCGTCAATCACGGAGACATCCAAATCACCGTAAAGAGTCATGGCGAGGGTGCGTGGGATGGGAGTAGCCGTCATCACGAGAATGTGAGGAGGCGTGGCTCCGCTCTTCCGCCACAACTTTGCCCGCTGCTCCACCCCGAAACGGTGCTGCTCATCAATTACCACAAGTCCTAACTTGCTGAACACCACATTGTCCTCTATCAAAGCATGCGTGCCAATAAGGATATTCACCTCTCCGTTCTGCAAATCCGTCAAAATCTGCTTGCGTTTGGCCGTTTTGGTGGAACCCGACAAAAACTCCACATGTAAGTTCAAGGGTTCCAATTGTTTGCTGATTTTCTCGTAATGCTGGGAGGCCAGAATTTCAGTGGGAGCCATAATACAAGCCTGATACCCGTTATCAATAGCCAATAGCATGCTGAACAGCGCGATGATGGTCTTTCCACTACCCACGTCGCCCTGCAACAGCCGGTTCATCTGGTGACCGCTACCCACATCGCCCCGGATTTCCCGGAGCACCCGTTTCTGCGCATTGGTCAGGTCAAACGGCAGACACTCCTTATAAAACGTGTTGAAATAATGGCCGACCTGTTTGAACGGGTAACCCTCAAATCGGTTAGTGTTTATCAGTTTGAGCTTCAGTAGCTTGAGTTGAGTGAAAAACAGTTCGTCGAATTTTAGCCTGAGGGTGGCCTGCGACAGTTTCTGACTGTCCTCAGGATAATGGATGTTGACCAAAGCATCATGAAGCGACATCAGATGCAGCTCCTCCACCATCTCCTTGGGCATTGTCTCCGGGATGATATCCTTTACTTGAGCGAGCAGATTTGCCGTCAACTTGGCCACCGCCTTGGAGTCCAATGACTTTTTCTTGGCGGTCTCAGAGGTGTTATACAGCGGTTGGAAACGCAACGAAACGGGCGAGTTCTGTTGTTGCGCCGGATCAATAAGCTCCGGATGGGTAATGTTCCACCGTCCGTTAAAAAGTGTCGGTTTGCCGAAGATGACAAACTCCTTGCGCGACTTCAACACATCCTGCACCCAGCGGATACCGTTGAACCACACCAACTCGATAGACCCTGTCTCGTCTGTAAATATTGCGGTCAGCCGCTGCGCTCGCATCTGCCCGACAATCCGGACATTTTGGATGGTGCCGCGCAGCAGGATATAGCCGCCGTCGTTCACAATGTCGCTGACATGATAGACGTGCGATTTGTCAATGTGACGGTAGGGGAAATAGTATAGTAAGTCATTAAAAGTCTGGATGTTGAACTCCTTTCGGAGCACAGCACCGCGCTTCTCACCCACGCCTTTCAGGAATTCGATGGGGGTTTGTAGTATGTCGGTAGTGGTCATCAGAATGGTTATGGGTTATGGGTTATGGGTTATTGAAGCGGGTTGAAAGTTTAAGTCTAAGTCTAAGTCTAAGTTTAAGTCTAAGTTTATAGTTATAGTTTGTTCAGGCATTCCAGGATTATCTGGCAAGAGTCATCAATCTCTTCATCGGAAATGGTCAGTGGCGGGGAGATGCGGAAGACGGTGTCGCAGAAGAGGAACCAGTCGCTCATGATGCCATTTTCCTTGAAAAGCGCCATCATTTTGAAGAGTTTTTCGGAGGTGCCGAGCTCGACGGCCATGAGCAGACCGCTGCGGCGGATTTCCAGCACATTCGGAGCGTTCCTAAGCGCATCTTCATAACGTCTGCCTTTTCTTTCGACATCTTTAACAAGCTGATTGTCCATAATATAATTCAGAGCAGCAAGTCCGGCGGCACAACATACGGGATGTCCTCCGAAGGTGGTGATATGGCCTAACACGGGATTGCTCTGCAGAGAGTCCATTATTTCTTTCGAGGAGATGAAAGCACCGAGGGGCATTCCGCCACCAAAAGCTTTCGCGAGGCAAACGATGTCAGGGGTCACCCCGTACTTTTGCATGGCGAACATGGCGCCAGTGCGACCCATTCCCGTCTGTATCTCGTCGAATATCAACATAGTACCGGTTTCATCGCAACGCTGACGGAGAGCTTGGAGGTAGCCGTCTTTCGGAGGGATGACGCCTGCCTCGCCCTGCACCGGCTCCACCAGCACGCATGCGGTTTGGTCGTCAATGCGGTTGAGGTCGTCGAAGTTGTTGAACCACAAGTATTCCACATCAGGAAGCAGCGGCTGGAACGGGGCTTTCCATGTGTCGCCCTCGGGAGAAGCCATCATGCTGAGGGAACCGTGGTTAGAGCCATGATAGGCACAGTGCATTGACATCATTTTATGTCGCCCTGTATATCGTTTGGCCAGTTTCAAAGCGCCCTCCACCGCCTCGCTGCCGGAGTTGACAAAATAGACGCTATCCAACGGATCCGGCAACAAGCTGGCAATTTGGGTGGCGTACTGCACCTGCGGACGCTCCACCATCTCGCCATAGACCATAATATGCATATAATCAGCCGCTTGCTGCTGCACAGCGGCCGTCACTTTCGGGTTCGCGTGCCCGACATTGTTCACAGACACACCGGAAACCAAATCATAATATCGTTTGCCCTCGGGCGTGTAAAAGTACACTCCCTCAGCACGTTCCACTTCAATAAGGAGCGGTTCCGGCGAGGTTTGACCTATATGGGCTAAAAATTCTTGTCGTAATGTTTTCATCTTTTCAAATTTGCTGCAAAAATACACTTTTTCGGTGAGACAATGAAGCGACGAAAAGACGAATTATAAAAAAGTAGAGACGTTTAACGAAACGTCTCTACAATAATAGTCAATAAAAATCTGATCGATTAAAACCGGACTCTCACGCCACCGAGGAAATTGATGCCGGCTTGCGGGAAATAATACGGATCATACGAAATCTCACCGCCATAGTACCCCTCGTACAGCGCCGCATTGGTCTCATACTTCGTGTTGAAGAGGTTGTTGACGTTCAGGAACAGTTCCAAATCCTTCAAAGCTTTGAAATGGAAAGTATAGGAGAGGCGCAGATTGGTGTAGGTGTAAGGTTTCAGAATATACGTGGCGTCACCGGAGTTGTCGAGATACTGCTTGCTGACAAACTTGGTGATCAGGCTGATGTTGAAGTCCTTGAGCGGGGTGAAAGTGAAGTCGTTGCCCAGCACAATGTTCGGGGAATAGGCGATGGGCGTGTTGCCAATCTGCTGCTCCACGTAGCCACCATTCTCCCAATCCTCGACATAGTGCGTGTAGTTGAGGATGCGGTTGAGGCTGAAGCCGCCGTTGATGTGCCACGTGAAGAAGTGCACGGGTTTGTAAGCCGCAGACAATTCGATACCCACGCGGTAGCTCTTATCAACATTCGTCATGAGCGGGTCGCCGGTCTGGTCGAGTTCGCCCGTGCGCACCAGCTGGTTCTTATAGTACATTCCGTACAATGTGGTGTTAAAGAAGTACTTGTCATTGTAGTTCATATAGCTGAACTCCAAGTCGTAAAGAGTTTCCGGAACGGGTTTGCGGGCGGTGTCGGCACCCACAAGGTCGTTGCGGGTGGGTTCGCGGTTGGCCGTGGCGAAGGAGAGGTCGAAGCTGTGTTTCACCTTCGGACGTTGCAGGTAATAGTGCAACGCGACTTTCGGGTTCACGAAGTTCCAGTGGTACTCCTGCGGGATGGGCGTCAGCTCGTCGTTAACACCGTCAATCGTATAATCCACACGGCGATACTGCAGCTCGCCCGTCACGCTGAAGTTCTTGATCCAGTAGCGCAGGTTGGCGAATGCCTTGCTCTGCAGCTTATTACCTGTTCCGCGATACCACTCGTAGTTTGCCGGACAATCCTTGACTCTATCGGGCTGCACCCATACAATGTTGCCGTAGTGGTTGCCGTTATAGTTGCTCACATCCGCACCGGCCACCCAACGCAAACCTTGGTCGGTATGGTTCTTAAACACTTGTGAACCTGTGTATTGTGCATGAAGTCCATAGTAATAGTTGTCCAAATACTTTTGCGTAACCAAGTCTGTGCGATTCTGATCCTCGTGCAATTGCTCTAAGCCGTATTTGTTGATTTTCTTGTCATCCTTATATTGCTCATAATAGCCGAAGCCACGCGTCAGATAGGGCATCACCTGTAAGCTGTGGTGTTGGAGGCCTCCCTGACGAATCCAATCCTTGAGATACTCTAACTGGTAGAAAGTCTGGGTATAGTGGTCGTAGGAATTTTCGTAGTAGTGACGCACGCCGTTGTCATCATAATATTCGCCGCAGGAATTGTAGGTGCGGTTGGTGGCAAGACTGTCGTAAGGTACGCCGTTCCAAGCGAGACCAGTGTGTTCAGTGCCATAGAGCATGTGAAAACGCAGTTTACCGTTGTCTTTGTTCTTCTTGAAGTTATACAGGTCAAGTTGTGCGGTGAGGAAACCCGAGTTAAGTCGCACACCGGAGAAGTCGATGTAGCCGTCGCTGCGGATGTCGGAGAAAGAGGCGAGCATGGAGAAACGCTTGCCGATGAGTCCGGTACCCGCGCTAACCATATTGTGGAAGGTGTTAAAGGAACCATACGCGGTGCGGGCCTCGGCGAAAGGTTTCAACGGGATGTCGCGGGTCACGAAATCGACACGGGCACCGTAGGAAGTACTACCGTCGGAAGTGTTGGCACCGCTCTGCACGCTCACATTCTCGATATAAGTTCCCATATCGGGCAGGTTCACTAACCATGAACCCTGCGACTCGGCGTTGTTGATGGTCACGCCGTTGAGGGTGGTGTTGATACGGGTCTGGTCGATGCCGCGGATGAACATGTAGGTGGCGCCCAAGCCGTTACCCGACTCGGAAGTGACCACCACGGAGGGCATCAGCTCCAGCAGGTTGTTAACGCTACCATTGCCCTGCTGCGCACGAATCTGCGGCATCGACATCGTGGTCACGTTCGCCGACTGCTGCACCGTGGGCTTCGTGAATTGGATCGTCACCTCCGGCACCGTACCCTGCTGCACCGTGTCCGGTTGCTGCGCGAACAACGCAGTCGCAAACAGCACCATCATTAACGACAGCGCTGCATTCTTAATTCTTAATTCTGCATTCTTAATTGAAAACATACTCTAACAGTTTGGTTATTAATAAATTAAACACACTGAAAGAGGGATAAGAGGACGTTGTGAAAATCCCTACGGCGGCATTATCCGCATCAGGTTCAACGGGTCTGATCTCAGCCATACGGCACCCCTTTCAAAACGGCGGCAAAAATACGATTTTTTGCGATGAATTTGAAAAAAAACTATTTTTGCAACTTGTAAAATTTTTGGAATCAACAATAATCAAAAATATAAGAACAAGAATCATGTATCCAATTTTACACCATCCCATTTTGGATATTCCCGAAAGGGAGATCACGACCTTTGAGTACAAGGGTCAGCAAGTGAAAGCCGCGAAGGGCTACACCATCGCGGCGGCCCTGCACCAAGCGGGGTTCCCCATCCACAGTCACAGTTTGAAGGGCCGCGAGCGCAGCATGGACTGCGGCATTGGCAAGTGCGGCGCCTGCGAAATGCTCGTCGATGGCGTGGTGAAACGCATTTGCGTCACCCTCGTCGATGGCGTGAAGAAGGTGGAGGAGATTGCCCACAACTATCTTCCCGAAACCGCTGCCGAC
>R25__coassemble_303_pt1 | contig 30628 bp, 24 predicted proteins | sample R25__metabat2_low_PE_038 | metagenome-assembled genome bin R25
TGTCGAACAGTGAGCCGATCAGGAATCCTCCGAACGCTCCGACCAGCCCTCCCATGGCGAGACCGATGATGCTGAATATGATGGTGTATAACATTGAATGGTTATAGGTTATGGGTTATTGGTTATTGAAGCTGGGGGGTGGTTCAAAGTTCAAGGTAAAAGCCGAGAATTACCAGATGTGTGCGTCGGTGTCGAACCAGGTGCCTTGCAGGCGCATCGTTTGTTCGATGACGTCGCGGACCGCACCGTCGCCGCCGTTGCGGATGGAGATGTAGTCGGCCAGCTCCTGTATTTCGATGGCGGCGTTTGCCGGACAGCATTTCACACCAGCCAGCTTCATCATCGGGTAGTCGGGGATGTCATCGCCCATCACCAGTACTTCCTCGGGCTTAAGGCCGTTGTTGGCGAGGTACTCGTTGAAGACTTTGATCTTGTCGCTGACATGCAGGAAAAATTCCATGCCGTGGAAATCTCTGAATCGCAGCTTCATGGATTCGGCATAGCCGCCGGAAATGACAACCACTTTGTACCCTTTCTTGAGGGCGTAATGCAGCGCATAGCCGTCTTTGACATTCGTGGCGCGCACCTGCTCGCCATCGGCCGTCACATAAACCATCCCGTTCGACAGCACCCCGTCAAAGTCCAGGATGAAGGCGCGTATTTTGTTCAGTTTCTCTTTATAGTTCTTCATTGTATCCCTCTTTGGCTGTGAAATTATGCATTATGCATTATGAATTAATATGTTCGACGAGCATTTCCTCTTTCAGGTCGTCGTAGTCGAGTTGGACGGAGTCGCCAGAAGAGAGCGTCATGTTGAGGATCTCCTCAGCGAGGACGTCTTCGACGTATTTCTGGATGGTGCGCTTGAGCGGGCGTGCGCCGTAGTTGGCGTCCCAGCCGTTATCGACCAGGAAGTTCTTCGCCTTCTCGGTGACGCTAATCTCCACGTTGAGGTCTTTCACGCGCTGCAGCACCTTCTTGAGTTCGATGTCAATGATCTTGCCAATGTCCTCTTTATCGAGACTGTTGAAGTAGATGACATCATCCACACGGTTGAGGAATTCGGGGGCGAAGGTGGCTTTGAGCGCCTTTTCGAGGATACCCTGCGCCACTTTTTGCTCCGCGGCCTTGGTGGCGTCAGTGCTGAATCCCATGCCGGTGCCGAAGTCCTTGAGCTCGCGGGTGCCCACGTTGGAGGTCATAATGATGATGGTGTTCTTGAAATCGACCTTACGGCCCATGCCATCGGTGAGCTGCCCTTCGTCAAACACTTGCAGCAGAACATTATAGACATCGTGATGCGCTTTCTCGATTTCGTCAAGCAGCACAATGGAGTAGGGTTTGCGGCGCACCTTCTCGGTGAGCTGACCGCCCTCTTCGTAGCCGACGTAGCCTGGAGGTGCACCGATGAGACGGGAAACCGTGTGCTTCTCCATATATTCGCTCATGTCGATGCGGATGATGGAATCCTGGGAATCAAACAGATACTCGGCTAATACTTTCGCCAAGTAGGTTTTGCCGACACCCGTGGGCCCGAGGAAGATGAAGGTTCCGATGGGCTTGTTGGGGTCTTTCAGGCCGGCGCGGTTGCGGCGGATAGCCTTTGCAACCTTCACCACCGATTCATCCTGCCCGATGACCACACCCTGCAGCTCGGTGGCCATCCGCATCAGACGTTCGCCCTCGTTCTTGGCGATGCGCTGCACGGGAACGCCTGTCATCATGGCAATGACTTCTGCCACAGTATCTTCCGTAACGTCAGGACGGTTTTCGTTCACGCTGTTCTCCCACGTTTTTTGGATTAGCTGTCGTTGCTCTTCCAGCATTTTGATCTGGTCGCGATATTTGGCGGCTTCGTTGTACTGCTGGTTCCGGATGGCTTCCTCTTTCAGCTTTTCTTGCTCCGCGATAGCTGTCTCGGCGGCCACGAGCTCTTCCGGCACATGGATGTTCTGGATGTGGAGGCGAGCCCCTGCCTCATCCATCACGTCAATGGCTTTGTCGGGGAGGCAACGATCTGATATATAGCGATTTGACATAGTGACACAAGCTTTGATGGCTTCGTCATTGTATCTCACCGCATGGTGGTCTTCGTATTTGTCCTTGATGTTGTTGAGGATGTCTAACGTCTCTTCCGGAGTGGCGGGTTCGAGGATGATCTTCTGGAAGCGGCGCTCAAGGGCACCGTCTTTCTCGATGTGCTCTCGATACTCGTCGAGGGTGGTGGCGCCGATACATTGCAGCTCTCCGCGTGCGAGGGCGGGCTTGAAGAGGTTGGAGGCATCCATGCTTCCGGGGGCGTTGCCGGCACCCACCATCGTGTGAAGTTCGTCAATGAAGAGAATGACATCGGTGTTCTTCTCCAATTCCTCCAGAATGGTTTTCACCCGTTCCTCGAACTGTCCGCGGTATTTGGTGCCTGCCACGAGGCCGGCCATGTCAAGACTGACAATGCGCTTGTGGAGGAGTGTGCGCGACACGTGTCCGGACGAGATTTGCAGGGCAAGGCCTTCTGCGAGAGCGGATTTTCCGACACCCGGCTCGCCGATGAGCACGGGGTTGTTTTTCTTTCTGCGGCAGAGAATCTGGGCGATGCGCTCCAACTCTTTCTGGCGGCCCACCACAGGGTCGATTTTGCCTTCTGCTGCCATCTTGGTGAGGTCCTTGCCGAAGCTGTCGAGCATAGGAGTGGCCGATTTGCCGCCGTCTTTCCCTTTTCTGACAGTACGGCGTTCGTTTTCGTCGTCGTCATCGTCATGAGAGGCTCCTGCGGTGGCGATGGGCTCCGAAAGGTGGAGCTCGTGTCGGAGTTCGTCCTCGAAGGTCTCAAAGGTGATGCCGGCCTGGCCGAGCAGCATCTTGATTGTGTTCTGACTGTCAAGTTGCGCGGGTTTCAGGATGGCGAGGACAAGGTGGTAGGACTCCACAAATTCGTTCCTGTATTGCTTGGAAAACAGAAAAGCCAGATGCAAACGTCCTTGAGCTTGCACGCTCATGGGGATTTTTTCCGCAGGATTGTCAGCCTGACTGTCCGGCATCTCTAACATTTGCTCCAAACGGGTGCGTAAGCCGTCAAGATCTATTTGAAAAACAGAAAACACTTTTTTCGTGACACTTTCTCCAGAATAACGGAGCAAGCATATCATAAGATGCTCTAATCCAATTTGCTGAGAGTGATAACTCTTGGCTAATTCATGCGCTTCAGCCAAGATATAGTTCATTTCTTCGGAATATTTGATTTCCATAAAAAGGGTCTTTAAAAATTGGTGGCAAATGTACAAAAATTATGCCAACATAAGTGTTTTTTTTGTATTTTTGCCATTTCATCGGTAATGCCATTTATTTATGTTTGACAAAATAAAGAAATACTTCCTGCATAAGCGAATTGCGGCGAAAAAGCCGGATAAGATCAGGGAGGTCTGCGCCTTGGAAAAAGCCAGCTCGATCGGCATCATTTGCGAAATCACGGATGAGGATTCCTACAAAGCCATCTTCCGGATCTTCACGCAACTGCAGCAGGGTGGGAAAATGGTGCATCTTATCGGCTATATTGATGAGAAGTTCGTGCCTTTTTATTGTTTGCAGCAGCTTTCTGCCGACTATTTCTGTCAGAAGCAGCTCACTTGGTGTGGCGAACCCAATGTGGTTCAGGTAAACGATTTCATCAACCGTGATTTTGACATTCTTCTTGATTTCAACTATCGTTACCATGCTCCTATTGAGGATATTCTCTCCACTGCCTCCGCTAAATTTATCATCGGAAGCTGTGCCGACTATCAGGAACTTTACGACCTTTTCATCCAGACAGAAAGTGGAAACTACATGCAGTTTTTGAATTCCGCTTTCAGTTACACCCAAAAACTTTCCGGGAAATGAGAAAAAGTGTTCAACAGAAGTTCAGAGGATTGGGCGTCGCTTTGATAACGCCCTTCAAGGAAGACGGTCAGATTGATTTTCCACGGCTTTCCGCTTTGGTCAACCATGTGGTGGAGGAGGGGGTGGATTATCTGCTGGCCTTGGGTACAACCAGTGAGTATCCCACGCTTTCCCCGCCAGAAAAGGACGATGTGCTGAGCTGCATCTTGGAGGCTAATGCGAATCGTCTTCGGGTGATGGTTGGACTGGGTGGACCATACACGCAGTTTATGATCCGCAAACTGGAGCACCTCGCCCATTTCGAGGTGGATGCTATCCTGACGGTCACCCCTTACTACAACAAGCCGTCACAAGCGGGATTGGTGGCCCATTACAAAACGTTTACCGCGGCTACCGAAATGCCTGTGTTCCTGTATAATGTGCCGGGTCGTACCTCCTGCAATCTGGAATTGGCTACCACGCTGCAGATCGCGGCTGAATGCCCTAATGTAGTCGGTATAAAGGAAGCTTCCGGCTTCATGAAGCAAATCCTGCAGCTGATATGCAAACGTCCTGACAATTTCCTGGTGATTTCCGGTGATGACCTGCTGACGTTGCCGCTCATGGCCGCCGGCGCTGACGGGCTTATCTCCGTAATGGCCAACGCCTATCCGGGCAAAGTGGCCCAGATGGTGCATCATGTGATGGATCAGCAATTGGATGACGCCCGCCGCATCCATCAGCAACTGGTGCCGCTGACGATCGACTGTTTCAAGGAAGGCAGCCCTGCCGGCGTGAAAGCCATCATGGCCGCCCAAAATCAAGTAGATAATGTGTTGCGCCTGCCGTTAGTCCCTGTTTCTGAAAAGTTGCAGAAGGAGATTGAACAGCTGGTGGCAAATCCTTTGTTCTGATTCATTTACGAATTATTTGGATAGCAGTGTTCTATGCCGTCATTAACATTTGCCGGCACATTTGGGACATACGCCTTTCACCACGTATTCCGTGTCTTCCACAGTGTATCCGTCAGGTAGGGTCACTTCCGGCAGAGAGACATCCGTCAAGCATACGGTCTGGTGACAAACCCGGCAGTTGAAATGGATGTGCTTGATTTTCGACTGTGGGTCATGCAAATCGCGGTTGCAGTATTTTTGAGAGCCGGATCCATCATCTATGGTGTCCAGCAGATGATTGTCGCTTAGTAAATTAAGCGTTCTGAAGAGTGTGGATTTATCTACTGTCGGCAATTTCTCCTCCAAATCCGCAAGGTTGAATATGCCGGAAAATTCACGGTGAATCGTCCGCCAAACCAACAGCCTCACCGCCGTCACTCTTATGCCCGCATCCCGTAACGTCTGTTCATCTGAAATGATCTTTGTATTTACGTTATTCATAATTATACTCTACATTTTACATTCTACATTTTAGTGTTCTCATCGCATTCAGCACCGCCAGCACAGTCACCCCCACATCGGCGAAAACGGCCATCCACATAGTGGCGACGCCAATTGCGGCGAGAAGGAGCACGGCCAGCTTCACCCCGATGGCGAAACAGACGTTTTGGCGTGCGATGCGCAGGGTGCGTCGTGCGATACGGATGGCGAGGGCGATTTTGGAAGGACTGTCGTTCATCAGCACCACGTCGGCTGCCTCAACAGCCGCGTCACTGCCCAGACCGCCCATGGCAATGCCGATGTCGGCACGTGCCAGCACCGGTGCGTCGTTGATGCCGTCACCCACGAAAGCCACCGCTTCTTTGTCTCTTTTTTCGGCCAGAAGACGTTCAATGTGGGCGACTTTGTCGGCGGGCATCAGATTCGCGTGATATTCGCTGATTTGGAGCTTTTCCGCCACATCCTTGCCAACCTCTTCGCGGTCGCCGGTGAGCATCACGATACGGTTTACGCCGAGATTTTTCAGCTGGGCGACACCCTCCGCACTGTCGTCCTTGATGCGGTCGTTGATCACAATGTGTCCGGCATATTCGCCGTCCACCGCCACATGGACGATGGTGCCGACCAAGTGGCATTCATGCCATGTGACCCCCAAAGCATTCATCATTTTCGCATTGCCCACGCAGACGGTTTTGTCGCCTACACGGGCGCGTACGCCCTGTCCCGCAATCTCTTCCACATCAGTGACAGAGCAGCCGTCGGTGGCTTCGTTTGGGAAGGCATCGCGAAGGGCCGCACCAATGGGGTGCGTGGAGAAATGCTCCACATGTGCGGCGAGGTGTAGCAATTGCTCTTCGTCTAATTTTTCGGGATGGACGGCCTCAACGGCAAATTGTCCGTGGGTGAGCGTCCCGGTCTTGTCGAAAACCACGGTTCTGACTTTGGAGAGTGTGTCTATATGGTTGGCTCCCTTGATGAGGATGCCGTTGCGCGACGCACCGCCGATGCCCCCGAAGAAAGTGAGCGGCACGCTGATGACCAGGGCGCAAGGACAAGAGACCACTAGAAAGAGAAGTGAGCGGTATAGCCAGACAGGAAAAGCGGTGGCGAAATGACCGGAGAAGAGCGGCGGCAGCAAGGCAAGCACTACGGCTGCGAACACCACCACAGGCGTGTAGATACGCGCGAAACGGGTGATGAATGTCTCGCTTTTGGATTTCCGCTCTTTGGCATTTTCCACCAGCTCGATGATTTTGGATGCGGTGCTTTCTCCGAAATTCTTGGTTGTACGCATCCGAATGACTCCCGAAAGGTTCACACAACTGGAAAACACCTCATCGCCGACACCAACTTCCCGGGGGATGCTTTCGCCCGTCAAAGCCACTGTGTTCAAAGAAGAGACTCCTTCAAGAATCACCCCGTCAAGGGGGATTCTTTCACCTGGACGGACGATAATTATCTCACCCACGGAAACCTCCTCGGGTTTCAAGGTGACAACTTCGCCATCGCGTTCCACATTGGCACTGTCGGGACGGATGTCCATCAAATGAGCGATGCTGTCACGACTCTTACCTTCTGCATAGCTCTCGAAAAATTCCCCGATTTGGAAAAAGAGCATCACGAAAACGGCTTCTGGGAATTGTGTTTCGGCACCGGGCAGGAATCCGATGCACAGGGCGCCGATCGTGGCCACCGACATCAGGAAATGTTCGTTGAGGGCATCTCCATGGAGCAACCCTTCTGCTGCCTCTTTGAGTGTGTCGAAGCCGATGAATAAGTAGGGAATAAGATAGATCAGCAATAACTGCCACGTGGGCAGTTCGCAGTGCTTCTCGATTATGACGGCGGCAATAAGCAAAACAACGGTGATACCAATTTTGCAGAGTTGTCCCGTCTGGTTATGCTCATGGTGGTGATGACCTGCCTCCCCGTGTTTGTGGCAGTGGCCATCGCACGCTTCATGATGATGAGTGTGTGATTCTTCTGAATGATGATGAATATGTTCCATAAGGCGTTTTATTTTCCGTATTTTTCAGGGCGCATTATCTGGCGTTTTTCGGAGGCAAAAGTACGGAAAATAAAGCGCAACCAAGTTGCAAACACAGCTTTTCGATCATATTTGCAACTCGGTTGCGGATAAGTGTTGGAAAACAGCAAAGATTTTATTTCGCGAAATTAAACAGGCAGGTGAAACGCAGGCCAACGCTCAGTTGGTGAAGAATGTCTTGATATCCTTCATCGCTGATACCGTAAGGAACAGTGTTTGAGAAATGCCCGCGTGATACGACAGGCTTGTCTTTAGTGATGCCGAAGTCAACATAACCGCCCAGATAGAGGCGTGCTTTTGGCTGTTCAAGATTCTCAAATGGGGTGAAATGGCCAAAAGAGCCGCCTAATTCAAAGCGTCCAAATAATTGGAAGGGATTCTGATAAAGGCGTTTCACCGGCTTCTCGAAAGAGCTGGGATTGTGGGGATTTAAGACAGGGCCGAGAACAGTGGCGCCATTTAAAATGTTGAAAGAGGGGACCACACCCACTTTGAAATAGAATTTGTTGAACTCACCACCAATCATGGTGGGGATACTGATGTGACCATTCCCGAGCAGTTCCAAAGTTCCTATGGGGATGGTTTTTTTGCCAATTCTAATTGGTTCGTTGGAATAGTTCGTGATTACAGAGGCTCCAATTTCAGCTCCTATGCTAAATGTGAAATGGTAGGCGTAAAGCTGGTATCCGAGGCCGAAGTTTTCGCTTCCGCCCATAAACGGTTTGAAATCATAATGGGACTCGAACCGCGCTTGGCCTGTGTATGCCGTGCTTGCATTCAAAGAAAGGAAGCTTCTGACCGGTTTTTGTGCGCTCAAACTAAAAACTCCGAGCAGACAAATTACCAAGAGGATAAGTGTGATTTTTTTGTTCATTGCTGATGATTTTTTTGAAAAAACTGTGGCAAAAATACAAAAAATAAGTATACAGAAGGGAAAAATGGACTTTGCCGTTATGACAGTCTTTATTTCTTCAGGATCAGATAGATGAAGTAAGGAGCTCCCGCCAATGCCGTGATACTTCCGACCGGAAGTTCAGCGGGTGCCGCGATGGTGCGCGCCAGCGTGTCGGCAATCAGCAGGAAGAAGGCGCCGAAGAAGAGCGAGTAAGTGAACAGCCGCCGGTTGTTGCTGCCGAAGAGCAATCGCGCCACATGCGGCATGATGAGTCCGATGAACCCGATGGAACCGCAGAACGACACCACCACGGAAATCAAGACGGAAGAGGTGATGAGCACGATGTAGGTCGTCTTCTGTGTGTCAATGCCCAGCGTCTGGGCTGTTTCCGTGCCTACCTGCATGATATTCAAAGATTTGGAGTAGTAAAAGAGGATGAATATGCAAACGATCATAATGGGCAGCAGCCATGCGATTTCCAACCAGGAAACGTGCGTGAGACTGCCCATGGTCCAAAAATAGATCTTGTGCATCTCCTTCTGGTTGACGACCACCAGCAGGGTGATGACAGCGGAGATGAAAAAGTTGAGGGCTATACCGATGAGCAACAGGGTGTTGGTGTTGTGTTTCCCTTTTATGCGGGCGATGCCGAGAATCAGCAGAAGGGTGAGCAGTGCGGTGACCAGAGCCGGCAGGGTGATGCCGAAAAGCGCCGCGTCCCAGCCGAGGATGAAGGCGATGGCCGCGCCCAACGAGGCACCTGAGGATATGCCTAGGATGTAAGGGTCACAGACAGGATTCCGGAAGATACTCTGGAAAACACCGCCGCAGATGGCCAGCGAGGCACCGGCCAGCACGCTCATCACGATGCGTGGAATACGTAGTTGCCAAAGCGTAACCTGATAATAATCAACGATTTGTATGTCTCTTAAAAAGCCGAATTTCTGTCCAGTGCTTTGCAGGATAACTTCCATTGGGATTGAAATCACTCCGATACTCGTGGCCACAAGCATGCTGCCGAGCAGCACAATCCCCATCACAACAGGTAAAGTCCAGTTTTTCTTCTCTTTTTTCATAATACGCGGCAAAAGTACTATTTTTTTGCTCATACTTGTTCGCTTTTTGCTTCTGTCTATGACTCATGTTTAGGCAAAAACCATAGCTGACACTATGTACAATCAGGGTTCGCTACTCATAATTTAGAAATTCGAATGAAAACACTTGTCTATTTGCATAAAATTTTGTACTTTTGCAACTTAATATATAAGGAACTTAAATCATTATTATACAATCAATAAAGTACTTTAGATTATGTCAAAAGCATTGTTTTTGGGCGATGAGGCGGTGGCACAGGCCGCTTTAGACGCCGGATTATCCGGAGTGTATGCCTATCCGGGCACTCCGTCAACTGAAATCACCGAGTTTATCCAGAATTCCAAGCAGGGCAAAGCAGGCGAGGTGCACAGCATTTGGGCCGGCAATGAGAAGACCGCTATGGAGTCCGCCATCGGTATGTCCTATGCGGGCAAGCGCGCGATGGTTTGCATGAAACACGTGGGCTTGAACGTGGCTGCAGACCCGTTCATGAACTCCTCCATCACTGGTGCCAATGGCGGTCTGGTGGTAGTGGTCGCCGACGACCCTTCCATGCACTCCTCCCAGGACGAGCAGGATTCCCGCTACTATGCGAAATTCGCGCTCATCCCGTGCTTCGAGCCTTCCAACCAACAGGAGGCTTATGACATCACCTACTATGCGTTCGAGATGTCCGAGAAATTCCGCACTCCGGTGGTCATCCGTCTCACCACACGCTTGTCCCACTCCCGTTCCGGCGTGGAGCGCAAGGCTGAGCGTCCGCAGAACCCTCTCAACATTGAGAAGGACCCGAAGCAGTTCATCCTGCTGCCTGCCAACGCACGCAAGCACTACCGCAAACTGTTGGACAAACAGGTCGACTTCGAGAATGACTCTCTCAACTCCCCGTTCAACAAATACATTGACGGTACCGACAAGAGCATGGGTATCATCGCTTCCGGTATTGCCTTCAACTACCTGATGGAGAACTTCGAGGGTGGCAAATGCCCGTATCCCGTGCTGAAGATCTCCCAATACCCGCTGCCGTCCAAGCTCATCGCCAAGATGGTGGACGAATGCGGCAAGGTGCTCATCGCTGAGGAAGGTTATCCTTTCATCGAGGAACAGGTCCGCGGCGTGCTGAACCGCACCGGCAACATCATGGGTCGTTTGAGTGGCGAGCTGCCTCGTGACGGCGAACTCAACCCGAACCTCGTGGCCAAAGCCCTCGGTCTGCCCGACACTTACGGCGCCCCTGTTCCGGAACTGGTCGTTCCGCGTCCGCCGGCATTGTGCGTGGGTTGCCCGCACATCGACTCCTACACCGCCCTCAACAAGGTGATGGAGAAATACGGCAAGGGCAAAGTCTTCTCCGACATCGGATGCTACACCCTCGGTGCGCTTCCGCCTTACAACGCCATCTACACCACTGTCGATATGGGTGCTTCCATCACGATGGCCAAGGGTGCCGCCGATGCAGGCCTCAGACCATGTGTGGCCGTCATCGGTGACTCCACCTTCACCCACAGCGGTATGACCTCCCTGTTAGACTGCATCTACGAGAACACTCCGGTTACGGTGCTGATTCTCGACAACAGCACCACCGGCATGACTGGCGGTCAGGATTCCCACGCGCTTGGCGTGCTCGGCGAAATCTGCAAGGGTCTCGGAGTGAAAGAGGAACACATCCATCGTATCAATCCGCTCAAGGGTCATCTCGAAGAGAATGTCGCCATCATTGAGAAGGAGATCGAATACGAAGGCGTTTCGGTTATCATCCCGACCCGCGAATGTATCCAGACCTTGAGCCGTCGTATGAAAAAACAACAGGCCGCGAAGAAGTAATGGATAATGGTTATGGGTTATTGGTTATGGGTTATTGAAGCCAACAGCCAATAGCCAATAGCTAATAGCTAATAGCTAAAAGCAAAATTAAAATAACAAACAAGAACGTATTGCTCGTTCCAAAACAATTAAGAAATATGAAAATCGATATAATTTTAGCAGGTGTAGGCGGCCAGGGTATCCTTTCCATTGCCACGATTGTGGGTGCAGCCGCCATCAAAAGAGGAATGTACATGAAGCAGGCCGAGGTTCACGGCATGAGCCAGCGCGGCGGCGATGTGCAGTCCCATTTCCGTCTTTCCGACCAACCCATCGCTTCTGACCTTATCCCGCTGGGCAAGGCTGATATGATCATTTCCGTGGAGCCGATGGAATCGTTGCGTTATCTGCCGTGGTTGAAGAAGGACGGTTGGTTGATCACCAATGACCAGCCTTTCGTGAATATCCCGAACTATCCCGATTTTGACGCTTTGAAGGCCGAGTTAGCCAAGGTGCAGAACTGCGTGGCCATCAACGCTGACCAGATTGCCAAGGATCTGGGTTCCGCCCGTTCCTCCAACATGGTAATTCTCGGTGCCGCTTCCCCGTATCTGCAACTGCCTTACGAGGAGATCGAGAATGCCGTGCGCGAGAACTTCGCCCGCAAGGGTGAGGATATCGTGAACGTGAACCTCGCCTGCATGAAGGCCGGCCGCGAACTCGCTGAAAAGAAATAGTTTTTCTCCCATTGCCGAATGAATAATCTCATAGAATTTTTCAAGAAGGCATTTCATATCATCGTACTCGCCGTTCTTCTGATTCTGAGCGTTGTGATGCTTGGCAAGTCGTTGGCTTTCAACGAATATCGCCTTTCCCGGGCGGTGCAGGGCATTGTGGGGCCGATTCAGAAGAGCGGTGCGGGTATGGTGCACCGTTTCCGTTTGGGACCGGAGAACGAGGCACTGGTGGAGCAAAACATCCGTCTGATGCGCGAGCAGGAGAACATGTTCCTAGAGAAAGTGGACACTGTCCTGACGGAAATGAGCAAGCCCGACTCCACCAACCGCCGGCAGGTGCGCCTCTATGATTACACATTCGCTCACGTCATCTTCAAAACGGTGGATCGCGCGTTCAACTACATGATTGTCGACAAGGGATCCAGAGACGGCATTGTCCGTGATATGGCGGTGCTGTCGCCGGAAGGTGTGGCGGGAGTCATAACGGATGTCTCCTCCAATTTTGCCACAGTGCGGCCGATCCTGCATCCCGAATCCCGGATCAGTGCGGTGGTGAACCCCGCAAACCAGAACGGGACTTTGATATGGGAGGGTGATGACCCGAATGTGGCATATCTCGAGGCTATCCCCCAGCATTCTGAAATCAATATCGGCGATTCCGTGTTCACCAACGGATTCTCCAATATTTTCCCGAAAGGATTGTTTATCGGCACCGTGAAAGAGGTACAGGTCGGTAATAACGCCAGCTTCCTGACCATCAAGGTGAATCTGGCGACAAAATATGCGGATGTATATACCGTCTATCTGGTGGAAAATCTGTTCAAATCGGAAATAGATTCCTTAAAAGCTGATTTCAAAGATGAATAACATAATCTCCAATATCTTGCGGTTTCTGGTTTTCCTGATTGTCCAGATTGTGATATGCCAGCACGTATGTCTGTTCGGCTATATGACACCGGCGCTCTTTCTGTTGGCCTTGTTCCTCCTTCCCTTGGAACTGCCGCTTTCGTTGCAATATCTCATCGGGTTTGCCTCAGGTTTTGTGGTTGATGCATTCGCACACACTTTGGGAGTCTCTTCTTTCTCCTGCACCCTGATGATGTTCCTCCGTCCTTTCATTGTCCGTTTCCTCAACGGCACGAATTTCAACCGATTTGAAAGCATTGAACGTCCTATGCCGGGCGTGAAAGATTTCCGATGGATTTTTCTGTACACCTTGATACTGACATCCATCTATCAGGTCATTTCTGTTCTTCTCGGAACGATGACCTTCCGGAATTTCGGCCACACATTGCTGGTTATGATTGGCAACACCCTTTTCACGGTGTTTGTGGTCCTCTGCGTTGAATATATTTTCTATAATAAAGTCAGGAATGAATCCTAAAATCCGTGCTTTACTCTTGGCGGTGGCCAGCGTGTTGCTCCTCGGCTCGTGCAGCTCGGTCAGACACCTTCCTGACGGGCAGTGCATGCTGGTGAAAAACAATGTGGAGGTGAAAGACGCCAAAAACCCAGATTTCGACAACCTGAAAACTTATGTGCGCCCGGTCACCAACAAGAAATTCATGGACTTGTTCCGTGTCAAGACCGTCTTTTATGACTGGGGACAACCGACATACAATAAACAAGGTGAAACCAAAGACAGCAAATTCCGTCGCCTCTTGAGAGAAAAACTGGGAGAGGAGCCAGCCCTGCTAGACAGTGTGGAAATTGACAATTCCCTAGACCAGTTGAAAATCGTGATGAGACAGCTTGGCTATTTTGACGCAACGGTGGATTACAGAGTCAAATATAGAGGGAAGAAAAAGAAAAAGTCAAAAGTGGACTATTTCGTGACGGCGGGAACCCCCTATACGATCAGCCATATTGAATACGACATCCCCATTTACGATTATAAGCGAATCGTGGTGCTGAACCAAGAGGGGACACTGCTCTCAGACGGAATGCAGTATAACGAGTCGCTCATCAACCAAGAATTCACCCGGATTATCAATCTTATACGTGATGAAGGCTATTATTATGTGGAAAAATCAATTATCAGAGGCGAAGTGTCGTATGATTCACCCGACAGCCTCGGAAATGATCCGAAGTCTGTGTCCCTCAATATTATGATGAATATCCCGCAGAATGAGAATGCTTCCCGCTATCTGTATAAATATTATTTCAAGGACAATTTCGTGAACCCTGACGCGCAACCTGCCGGGGTGGAAGGTCTGTCATTCGATACCGTTTATTATCATCTAAACAGAAAATATGACACCAACGATGTCTATTTTATACGGACATCGTACTATGGTTTTCCTCCTTATCAGGACTTTTCATACAAGATCCTGTCAAATGCCATATACACACATAGAGGACATGCTTATTCACAAATGGCACGCAACCGCAGTAGTCGTGCCTTGACCAGTCTGGACAATTTCGATTATATCAGTATTCTCTTTAGGGAAGATGAAAGCATGCTGGACACTGTCAACAAAAAAGGCTACTTGGATGTCCTATATCGTCTCTCGCGCAAAAAACCGCACAGCGTGGGTGGACAGTTGGAATTACGCAATGACAAGTCCAACATCTCGCTTTCGTACACTAACCGGAATCTGTTCAAAGGTGCGGAACATTTGACGGTCAATCTTTCCGGTGGTTATTTCTACTATTCTTTGAACAATCTCTTTCACAAGAACAAGTCATATTCCTATCCGGAATTCGGCTTTTCGGCCACGTTGGACTTCCCGAACAGGCTATTCCTTTTCAGACAACATGTCAGCGAGAATTCTATTTCTAAAAGCACATCTCTTAATGTGGGAGTGAATTATTCGGGTTTGTACCGCCGTCTGATGTATGCGACGAGTCTCACCTACAAATGGAATCCTTCTTATTATATCTCCCATAGTATCAGTCCGATAGATGTTGTTACCATCAACAATAGCGACAAACGTTTCACTCGATTGTTAAATTATGAGGATTATCCGGATTCTTATCAGAACAAGTTCGGCAAGTTCTTCCTGTTATCCTTCAAGTACACATTCAATTACTCGATTCCTAAATTGATGGACGACAAACGGCATAATATGCACTTGTGGGTGAATTTTGAATCATCGGGCCTTTTCCTGATGGGGTTGAATGAATTGTTCTCTCCGAACAACCGTTGGACGATGGGTATGAATAAATTGGACAGTGTGGGATACAATTATTCGACTTTCGAGAAATTGGATGTCTTATGGAATTATACCTATCAGATTAACAATAACAACGCCTTGGCTATGCGAGCTGATTTGGGATTTATCGTCCCGATAGGCAAGGATTCCTATATCCCATACGAGAAGGGGTTTTACATGGGAACCAGTAGCAGTATGCGTGGCTGGAGTTATCGTGGATTGGGCCCGGGAAGTTACGTGCGCAGTTCTGACACTGTGTACACGGGCGATGTCAAGATGGAGTTCAACATCGAGTATCGCGGAACATTGTATCGATCGTTCAAGTATGGCATTTTTGCCGATGTGGGAAATATTTGGTTGGCTCGGAAATATGAAGATATGCCTGGTGCGGATTTTTCCTTCAAACGCTTCTATAAAGAGTTGGCCGTGGACGTTGGCGTAGGTCTGCGGCTGGATTTCAAATTTTTTGTCATCCGAGTGGACTACGCGGTGCCGATTTATGATCCCACCCGCAGCGAGGAACAGGGGCGTGTCATCAACATCAAGTGGCTGGATGAGCCTCACAGCATGCGGTTTTCCAATGGTTTGAAATTGGCCATAGGATATGCATTTTAGTTTCCTACTAACGACAAACTTCCGTTAGCATCTGCCACAACAGCCTCGTGGGCAGCCCCATCACGTTGTAGTAGGAGCCGCGCACCTCGCGGATGCCCACATAGCCGATCCATTCTTGAACGCCGTAGGATCCGGCTTTGTCGAAAGGCTTGTAGGTCTCTATATAATATTGTATCATGTCATCCGGAAGGGTGTCGAACACCACCTCGGTGCTGCGATAATCTGTCAACTGTTTTTGTGGTGTGGCCACGGTCAGTCCGCTGTAGACCGTGTGCGTGTGGCCCGACAGCATGTTCAGCATCCGCATTGCATCCGCCTTGTCCTTCGGTTTGCCGATGATTTCCCCGTCCACTACCACTATCGTGTCGCATGCGATGAAAAGGGTCTTCGGATTGTATTGTGCCATGTCGATGGGCGACAGTTTCAGTCTGGAAAGGTACATCACAATCTGCTCGGGAGACCATGACGGGTCGTACGTCTCTTCCACATCCGTTTTCATCACCTCGAATTCCACGCCCATACCCGCGAGCAATTCCCGCCGCCTCGGCGATTTCGATGCGAGGTAGATTTTGTATTGTTGTAATTCGGTTAATAGCATTGTTCTGTGATTAAAAGCCCAGGGCTCGCAGACGCTCACCCTGGGTTTACATATTTCGGGCGTTCAACCCTTATTAAAATAATCTTCGTAACAATCAATCTTAAGTCTCAAGTCTTAAGTCTCAAGTCTTTAACCTTCAAGTTGTATTTTCACATCATTCAGCACATTCATATAGTTGATGAATGCCTGGTAAGGTGACGAATATACTTCGAAGTTACGTTTCACGAACCTGTGTCCGAACCATTTGGAACTCATGAAGTTGAAGTGGTCGGCGGCTTGGAGTCGCAGCCAGCTCAGTTTCGCTTCCTTATTGTCGGATTTCTGATACAGAGGTTCTAACTTGAAGAGTTGGTTGAAAGCTTCCTGTTGCAGTTCGTTGCCAAGCCACTCGTTGGTGTCCTTCTCTTCACCTGAACAGGAAATCGGCCAAGGTGCATACATCGTGGCGGGACTCAAATCCATGTCTATCACATCTTTGGGTGAGATAAACGCGTAGTTCTCGTGCTTTATCAAGGTGTTGACCAACGATTTGAAGAACTCGAAGATGCCGGTATCGCCGGTGTAGTGTTCACCGATGGTCTCATAGTCCCAGAACAGGTTGATGAGTGGCGTGTCGCTTTCGGTGTTGACATTGTCAAGGAAACGCAGGTATTTCTCAGCGGTCAGGGGGTATTGGTCCCAACCTTGGTCGCAGAAACGAAGCGTGATGTCATCGCAGAGCTGATAGGAGCGAAGCAACAAGCGGACATCCGTCTGGTAGGGGTTGCAATAGAGATAAGTGGGGCTTTTCCAGCCGAGGATGTGGCGTGCGCCTTCAGTGAGGATGACGCGGTAGCCGGCATTGCCCAGCCATTCGCCGATTTCATCGGAGTAGATGATTTCGGTGTTGCAGAAAGAGACTGGTTTCACGCCGAACGTGTCCATCAGCAGCTTTTCCTGCAGGTGAACCTGTTCCATAAAGGCACTCTCACCGTGCAGCGAAGCAATGCTGTGGGTGTAGGTGCTGCCGGTGATTTCCACACAACCGGTGGCAATTAGCTCCTTGAAACTGTCGATGACTTCCGGACAGTAGTTCTTGAACAGCATGATGGAGCTGCCCGAGATGCTGAAACTGCAGCGGAACTTGTCGGGGTTCTGCTTGATGATTTCCAGCAGCATCCGGTTGGCCGGCAGATAGCAACGTTCCGCCAGACGTTTGGTCAGATACTGGTTCTGGTAGTCATCGAAGTAGTGATGGTCCTGGTTGATGTCAAAAAAGCGGTACGTGCGCAGACGATACGGCTGACTAATCTGAAAGTGGAAACATATTTTATTCATAATGCAACGTTTTTTCGTAAATTTTGACTAATTTCTTGGCCACATGCTCCCATTTGAGACGATCGACCTCTGCGGCTCCCTCCTCGGCGAAAAGTTTCGAGAGGGCGGGGTAGTGGAGCAGGCCGTATATGGCGTCGGCGGTAGCGTCGATGTCCCAGAAATCAACTTTGATGGCGTGGGTGAGCACCTCGGAGACACCGGATTGTTTCGAGATGACCACAGGCACTTTCGCACGCATGGCCTCCAACGGCGATATGCCGAAGGGCTCCGAAATAGAGGGCATCACATACACGTCGCTCATGCCGAACATCTTGTTGATGTCGTCACCGCGCAGGAAGCCGGTGAAGTGGAAGCGGTCGGAGATGCCCAGTTCGGCCACACGTTCGATGATGTGTGGCATCATGTCACCGTCCCCGGCCAGCACAAAGCGCACATTGGGGTCTTTCTCCAGCACACGCTTGGCGGTTTCCACGAAGTAGTCAGGGCCTTTTTGGAAAGTGACACGTCCTAAGAACGTCACGATTTTCTCTTTGACGAACTTTTTGCGTTCCACCACCTTGTCGTTGGGCTCCACGGCGTTATGCAGTGTGAAAACCTTTTCGGCGGGGATGCCGTATTTGTTGATGACAATGTTCCGGGTGAGGTCACTGACTGCGCATACAGCATCGGCAGCACTCATACCCTCTTTCTCCATGCCATAGACGATGTCGTTGTAGTTCTCGCCGCTGCGGTCAAATTCGGTGGCGTGGATGTGTACCACCAGCGGTTTCCCCGAGGCACGCTTGGCGGCGATGCCGGCACGGTAGGTCAACCAGTCGTGCGCGTGGATCAGGTCGAAATCCTCGTTCTTGGCGATTTCCGCGGCGATGCTGGCATACTGGTTCACCTCCTGCATCAGGTTGGGACCGTATTTCCCGGAGAAAACGTATTTGCGTTTCTCCCCTGTAGATTGAAATACACCGCTCTCAATCTGGCTGATGACATTGTAGTAGTCATCCATACCCACATACGGGACAAGTCTGCTGTTGACTTGGATGTACGAGGTCTCTTTGGAGTGAAGGAAATATTCGGAAGTGCGCGGATCGACCTCCACGTCACTGCCGTTCACAATTTTGACGTATGAAGTGTCCTCGTCGCCGGAGGCCTTGGGCATTACAAAAGTCACGTGTACGCCATTGAGCGCGAGCCCTTTGGTGAGCCCGTAACAAGCCGTGCCCAGACCGCCGGAGATGTGTGGCGGAAACTCCCATCCGAACATTAAAACTTTTATAGCCATAGTCAATAGGATGTCATCTTATTTGTTAACTTGTTCAATTTTCCATTTCATATAGAGCAGAGCGGCAACGCTCCATGCCTGCGAAATGCAGCCGTTGGGCTTGTATGGCGGATCTCCATCCGTAATTTCGGCAATCGTGGAAAGACCGTAGGATCTCATGCAGCTGTCGAAGCGGTAGAGGATGCGGTTGAGCACATCCGGGGCGCTTTCCGGATGCACCTTGAGGATGCAGTCGGTGAAGGGGAACAGCAGCCACGGCCAAACCGTACCTTGGTGGTAGGCGGCGTCGCGTTCAGCCTGTGTGCCCATGTAGTGTCCCTTGTACTCGGGGTCTTTGGGCGAAAGACTGCGGATGCCCTTGTCGACCAACAGCTCTTCTGTGACGCATTTGAGCACCAGCTGCCGGATTTTCTCGCTGATGGGTGCGAACGGCAGGGAGGCGGCGATGAGCATGTTGGGACGGACTTGGAAATTCTTGTAGTCGCCATCCACATAGTCGGCCAGGTAGCCGATTTCCTTTGACCAGAATGTTTCTTTGAAGACGGCGGGGAAGTTGGAGACAACCGGATCCCAATCAGCGACAAACTCCTTGTCGTGGCTTCTGCTCGCAAGGTCGATGGCAAATTTGATGTCGTTGTACCATAAGGCGTTGATTTCCACTTGGCAGCCAGTGCGTGGGGTCACGGGGCGACCATCCACGATGGCATCCATCCAGGTGAGAGCAAGGCCTTCGCCGCCGGCATAGATGAGACCGTTGTCCAGCATGTGGATGTGGTTCAAGGTGCCGTCACGGTAAGCGCAGAGGATGCTCTTGATGGTGTCGCCGTATTTTGTCCAAAGTATCCTCGGCTTATTGACATGGTCGAAGTAGATTTGCAAGGCGCGGATGAACCAGAGCGGGGCGTCCACAGAATTGTAGGCAGCGGCATTGCCTGCGCCGATGTTGGGGAATAGCCCGTCCTTGAGGTCGGCGATCATGGTGTCGGCAATCTCTTCGAAGAGGGTGTTTTTTTTCAGCGGCAGGGTGAGGCCGGGCAGGGCGATGAATGTGTCGCGACCCCAGCGTCCGAACCAAGGATAGCCGGCAATGATGTCGGTGCGGCCGTTGCGTTTCACGATGAACTGTTCCGCTGCATTTTGCAGACAGTTGGAGAAGGTGGAACGTGTGGGGTGCTTCTTCGCCTCTTTGGCGTAAATGTTGGCAATCTCGGCAGCCTCCACCGGTTCGGTGCTGATGCAAAGGTACAATTCCTTGTCAGCCACCTTTGCCGTGATAGTGCCGGGACGCCACAGGTCTTCATGACCTTCGTAGCCGCGCTTCAGCTCTTCTTCATATTCAATATTATAGTACCAGTCCGGATGATGCTGGTATTGGATCGGTTCCGAGAACTGGAAATAGACTGGCGTGTAATTGTCGTACATGCAGAAGCCAATACCATTTTCAACGGTTTGATAACCGGAATGTACATTATTGTTGGCGTGTGTGAGTTGGTGAATGCTGCGGAAGGCCAGCAGGGGTTCTATCTGCATACAAACGTCCTCAACTTCGTCCAGGAAGGTGTATTTGATGATCAGCCTGTCGGCGTCGTGTTGGAAAAGCAGCGATTTTTGGAAGTTGAATTTCCCAACGCGATAGTCATACACCGGAACACTGTCGGCGGAGAACTTCTGCAGATATTTGTTGCCTTTCGGGTCGATGACTTTGTTTTTGTACTGGTGGATGCCCAGATGGAAGTCCATGCTGTTGACCACAATGTTCTCGTTGATGCAGGAAACCAGCAGATGGCGTTCGCCGTCGATGTTGTCCTGAGGCACGATGAACAGCCCGTGATATTTGCGGGTGTTAAGTCCACACAAAGTCGTAGTGGCAAAAGCACCTGTTCTGCTGCAGCGCAAAATTTCTCTCTCCTTCGCGAAATTGATGTTCACCAATTTCTCCTTGTCAAATGCAATATAACTCATCTTATATGTCTATATATTCGTTTATACATTATATATGAACCTGCAAAGATATATTTTTTTGCTCATAAGTTGCTTGTATTTTTTTCATTTTTTTTTAACCCGGTTGATATAGTGCTCTTTTCCTTGGGTAGATTGACTATGAATGGGCGATGAATGGGCGAAAAAAAATCCCGGGCCGTCAGGTCCGGGATCTTTAAGGATGATATTATTCCGAAAAATTAGCGGGCAACCGTGAATTTCTGGGTTGACATGCCGTTTTCGGTGGCGATTTTCACCGTATAAACACCATTGGCGAAGCTTGTGGTGCTGATTTGGGTGTTCACATCGTTGACATTGTAGGAACCGACCATTTGACCCATCATGTTGTAAACCTCAACACGGTTGATGTTGGAGTTTGCATTGATGTTGAGCACGTTGTTGGCGGGGTTCGGGAAGATTGTGGCGTTCAACTCATGGTTTTCAATACCTGTACCGGAAGTTACGTTGATGTCATCAATCTTCATCAAGAAGATGTCCGTCGTATTATAGTTTCTGAATGCGACATATACATTCTGGCCGGCAAAGTCGCCGCTGATGTTGACACTTCTTTGCTCCCATTGGTCAGACTGAAGTGTTTCGTTGAACACGCTGGTGAAGGTGCTGGGGTCAAGGGAGGTGGACAGCATCACTTCATAATATTCGGCCGCATAGTTGGCATCGACAGCTGAGACATACCAAGTTAATTTGGCGCCGTTGCTCGGAATCACCAAAGCAGGAGTGATCAACCAGTTGTCAGGATAAAGTACACCGCTGACGTTGCTGTAAGAGCCAGAGAGGACGAAGCCGTCGGAATCACCGTAGCCACTGCCAGAAAGGTCAACGCCGGAGTAGTAGGAAACCGGGTTGTAGCTATCTTCCCAAGTAATGCCGTCACCGTCCTGATCAAGGATGGTCCAGCAAGCAGGCATACCGCTTTCGAAATCTTCAGAGAAGGGCAGTGTTCTCGGGTTGGAGCAGTCAACAGCGCTACCGAAGACAGTGATGGTCTTGGTGGTGCTGCCGCTAGTCACGTTGATGGTGCCATTGTGGTTACCAGCAGCGCTCGGATTGTAGCGGACATAGAGTGTGCCTCCGGTTTGAGGCAGAGTAGCGGTGGCTGCGTATGAGGTGCCGTTAGCGGAAACCTCGAAGTTGGCAGGAGCGGTCACGTTGATGTCGTTAGTCAGTAAAGCACCCACCACAGAAGCGGTCCGTACAGGAGCGGTTGCGCCGATCATGATGCTGCCGAATGAGATGCTTTCAGGAGAAACAGTCAAAAGGGGATCTGTTTGCGCAGCCAAAGAGAAATTGTCAATGTAGAAAGCGTCTGCCATCTCAAACATGCCATAATATAATCCGGAACCGAGTTGAGAGACACCCACAGCCACATATTTTGTGCCAGCAGGAACAACGGTGGAGTAAGAAGCAAATCCATCTGTTGCGCAGAGGACATCGCCTTGCCATGTGAAGCTGGCGGCGTTGGCATCAGTGCTGGAGTAACCAACATGGAAGTAGGTGGGAGCTGTGGCTGTTGTACCGAAGTAGTTGATGTAATCGAAAGATACCAACAAGGCGGCGTTGCCGTGAATCTCGGGGGTGACGATGTAATCTACACCTTCCATGCCAATAGCGTAATCGCCTTCAGTGCCGGTGCCGGCAGGGAAGATGACTTCGGGGTCATTGCCGACAGACCAGCAGGTGGGAGGAGCAATGCCAGCATTGAAATCATTCGTGTAAGGAACCGTAATGCCAGGGGTGCAGTCAACAGCCTCGCCTGAGAGGGCGATAGTTTGGCTGAGAGTACCAGCGGTTACAGTGAGGGTTTGGGAGAATGTGCCGGCAGCTGTCGGAGCGAAACGTACATAGAAAGTGTCGTAAACAGCCATAGCAGTGGTGGCCGGGAAAGTCAGTGAAGCACCGAAAGTGGTACCATCAGCAGAGATTTCGAAAGGAGCAGCTACTGAAGCGGAAATGGGATCCGTAATGTTCAAAGCGGTGACCACAACCATTTGCTCGCCAGAGGTGCCGCCCATTTCAGCGATACCGAAGTCTATGGTCTCTTCGCTGACCATGAGGCTCGGTGCGCTGGTGGCGATGCTAAAGTTGGTGAAATACAAGTCCCACATATTGGCATCAGAAACGCAGTGGATAGCAATTTGGTAGCTGCCAGACAGGTTGCCCAGATCCACAAACAGAGTTTGGGGGGTGGTGTTGGTGACCGTCATCACAGAAGTCAGAGCCACAGTGTCAGCACCGATGGCAAATACTTGGAAAGCTTCAGGATAACTTTCACTACTGACATAATAGTCCAAAGAGAGGAGCAGTCCACTGGTCATTGTGAAGACAGGGGACAATGCCCATTCATCAGCGGGAGTGTTCACGTCGTAAGAATAATAAATGTAACCTTCAGCATCGTCGATTTCAAACGTGTTATTGTCAGCGTTGGCGTCGATAATATCCCAGCACATATTCTGAGCAGCATCAGTGAAGTTACAGCTGTAAGGGATGGTTGCATTGCAGTCCATGCCCGTACCGCTCACCGTCATGGTGACGTTTGTGGCGCCAGTAGAAGAGAGGGTGACCGTACCGTTGTCAGTGCTGACAGCAGTGGGGGTGTATTTCACGTAAAGGGTGCCTCCGGCGGCAGCGATGGTGGCAGAAGTGCCATAGGTGGTGCCGTTAGCGGAAACTTCAAACGGAGCGGTTGTCGTAGCTGTCACGTCTGTGGTGAGGTTGTAACAGGTAACAACAGCGGAAGAGGTCTTGCTTGTACCAATGATGGTGTTGCCGAAGTTGATAGCAGCAGGAGCGACAGCGATGGTCGGATCGGTCGGTTGAGCGAGGATTTCCACATCGTCCAAATTAAAGACGAACATGTCAGTACAATTGAAGTGGCGGAAGGCGATACGAACCGTTTGGCCAGTGTAGCTGGACAAGTCAACGATCTTCTGTTTCCAAGTGCCTTGAACGCGGGAACCACCGTTGGCGTCGATAGTTTCCTCATAGATGAGGGTGAAATCGGCCGGGGTTGTTCCGGCAGTCGTGGAAATGTACACGCCATAGTGTTCAGCGGCATAGCTGGCATCCTGTGCGCAAATCCAGAAAGTAAGGTCGGCATTGCCGGTCAGGTTGATGGCAGGGCTAATCAACCAGTTGTCCGGAGTAAGAACACCATAGACGTTACTGTACGATCCAGAGAGGACAAAGCCATTGGAGCTGTTGTGTCCAGAACCAGAGAGATCAGTGCCTGCTTGGAAATAAGAAGCGGGATTCGCACTTCCTTCCCAGCAATAACCGTCTGCGTCTGCGTCAACAGTTATCCAACCTGTAGGCAGTGCACCTGTTTCGAAGCCTTCTTGCAACAGATATTGAGCATTAACGCTGAACATCATTGCCAGGAAGACCAATGTCAAAGTAAAAATCTTTTTCATTTTTTTTTGGTTTTGATGAATAATAAGGTTAATTAAATTTGTTTATTTGATAATTTCAATTCTTTTATCGCACAAAAATTCACGCTGCAAAGATACTATTTTTTTAATAGAATTGTGAAAAAAAATGCTTTTCCCCGTTTTTCAAAAAGATTTGATTTTTTTTTAATATTTTCGATTTGAAGTGAGTAGATTCCGAAAAATATGTACCTTTGCACCCATTTTACATCAACAGGAGAAATGGTTGAAAACAGACTGTTTACAGTTGGCAAAATTCGTGAATGTGAGCGTTTTACCATGAATAAACGCGGCATCTCTCCTTTAGAACTGATGGAGGAGGCAGGATGCGCTTGTGCGGATGAACTCGTCAGTGAGATATGGCGGGAAGATGTTGACCGAATTCATTTTTATGTTGGATGCGGAAATAATGGTGGCGACGGAGTGGTCATCGCCATTCAGTTGTTAGAGGAGCATCATATAGACAATCAGGTCAACCTTGTGATTTGCGCCCCCGAAGGCGCACACTTCAGCAGTGAAATGGAATATCAACTGCAACGCTGGCAGACCGTCTCTCAAGAGTATGAAAATGCAAATATAGTCTATTATAATGTTGATAATCAGCAATTTATAGATAAAAACGACCTCGTTGTGGACGCCCTGTTCGGCATCGGGCTGAACAAACCGGTGACCGGTTTTTACGCAGACGTGATCCACCATATCAATGCCTCCGACGCCTATACCATTTCCATCGATACCCCGTCGGGACTTTTCGCCGACCAACACACCCCTGACGGCAGTGCGGTGGTGATTGCCGACAGAACTCTCAGCATCCAGTTTATGAAAACCGCTTTCCTCCTGCCCGAGAATTCCCCATTCGTCGGGGATGTCGAGGTGGTGGATATCGGAATGGAAGCCCCTGCGGAACTGTTGCCTGAAAAGTGGTTGCTTACCTCATCGGATGTGCGTACAGTGTTGCGCCCCCGACCGAAATTCGCCCACAAGGGTACATTTGGACACGGGCTCTTGGTGGCAGGTTGCGACCGGATGCCCGGCGCGGCGGTGTTAGCGTCCACGGCGGCCATGCGTGGCGGCATCGGGAAACTCACCGTCCACACGGTGAGATCAGCTCGCGATATTCTTGCAGTCTCCCTGCCGGAAGCGATTCACGACATTGACGAAAACGAACAGTATGTCAGCCACATCAACTGGAATAAGCTGCCGGAGAATATCTCGGCGGTGGCCTTCGGCCCATGTTTGGGGACGGCAAAACAAACGGTGTCGGTTATGAAGGACATTCTCGACACGGTGAAGCTGCCGCTCGTCATCGATGCTGACGGGCTGAACATGCTAGCGGAGAATAAGACATGGCTGGCTTTCCTTCCGCCATACAGCATCTTGACCCCGCATTTTGCTGAATTTGAACGTCTTGCCGGAAAACCTTCCGACGACTTCGACCGGCTGGAACGGGCCAAGCAGTTTGCACAGCGTTATACAGTGATTCTTGTCCTCAAGGGCCATCACACGGTGGTGACATTCCCCGACGGCCGGCAGTTCTTCAACACCACGGGCAATTCGGGAATGGCCACGGCTGGCAGCGGCGACGTGCTTACCGGACTCCTGCTTGCCCTGCTTGCGCAAGGTTATGACCCTAAACATGCAGCCGTGTTGGGTGTCTATCTCCATGGTGCCGCCGGCGATGCATACACCGAGGACAATGCCGCCAGCACCCTCATCGCCTCCGATTTGCCACGGTATTTCTCCGAAGCCATATCACGAATGATGAATGATGAATGAAGAATGATGAATGATGAATGGACGATGAGTCATACGAAGAACCATATATAAAACCGGCATGAAACTAACAAAGAACGATGTGACTACTATTGACTCTCAAATCGAAAAATCCCAAGTCCAAAAAGGGCTGAAAGCCCTCCCTATGTTAACCTATGGTGAACGCAGTGAGCCATAGGGATGAACAAACAAAGAACAAACGAAGAACAATATGATGAAGCAAACCATAACCACAGTAATGATGCTGATGTTTGCAACGGCCGTGATGGCTCAGGTGAGCATTCACATCGAAGTCAAAAGTGACAAGCCATACGACTCTATCTTTGTGAAGAGTCCGGCCAAATTGCAAACCAAACAGGTGCTGAAGGCTGCTTTCGCGCCGTCGGTAACGCTGCAGGACAAAGAGTCCCTGAAACCGGGCATGTATGAGATTATCGGTGACAGCACGATGCTGAGTATGATTTTGATTCCATCGGAAAAAAATCAAAAATTCTCATTGAAGATTGATGATAAGGATGTCGTATTTTCGAATTCCAAAGAGAATACGGGATATATCAACTATATCCATGATATGGCGGCGTTCAGCAATCGGTTGGATTCGCTGAATGCGCTGTTCCAGGATGCCCAGAAGAACATGCCGCAGTACATGCTGAAGGTGTTTGTCGATTCCCTTTCGGCTTCCGCGCGGCGTATTAACATGGAGATGCGGGAGTATCAGAAGCAGACGGCTGCCAAGAATGCGGGCACACTGCTAGGCTCCGTCATCGCGACTTCCACCTATATCGAGGACCCGCCGCAGGAGATTGTCACCAATCGGCGTCTGTTCCAAAAATACTATTTGGAGCATTTTTTCGACAATTTCGCATGGAATGATCCACGCATTTTCAACACTCCGATAGTTGCACATAAGCTCAAGGAGTATTGTAACATGATTTACCAGATTGACAATCCCGAATATGACAGTCTGGTGGTGGATGCACTGAATCGCGCCAAGGTCAATCAAACTTCATACGAATATCTGTTCGACGAGCTGGAGCATGTTCTTGGCAGTAATATCTCCCCATACAAGGTGGAGCATACTTACATTGCCATGCTCAAAGATGCGCTTCAGTATCCGAAGTTGGATGAGAATCGCGAACGTCGATACAAGAGGGAGATGGGATTCATCGACAAAAACCATGCCGGCGACACCATCCCGAATTTCAACATGGTGCTTGCAAACGGCGACACCACGTCCATGTACGATATCCAGAGCGAATACACGCTGCTCTATCTGCAGCATCCCACCTGTCCCACTTGTCATCAGGTGCGCAATCGGATGAAAGATTTCGATAAACTTAATAAGGCCATCGCCTCGGGGAAGCTGAAAGTCGTGATGGTTTATTTTGAAGACGACCCGAAGGTTTGGAACAATTACATCAAATCCAAAGAAGCCAACCCGAATTACTTGCAAGGATGGAATTACGATCAATCCATCGATGACAACAATCTCTTCGACACCCGCACCATCCCCTACATGTTCCTCCTCGACAAAAACAAAGTGGTCATCAAGAAAGACCTGCTCGTCAATGAAATAGAACCCTATATCGATTATTTGAAAATCGGCTATTAGCTATTAGCTTTTGGCTATTAGCTTTTAGCTGTTGATTTAATTGGACTTAGACTTAAACTTAGACTTAAACAATAACAACTTTTAACTTCAATAACCAATAACCATCAATAACCCATAACCTATAACCCATAACCATTAATGAAATGACAGAAAATCTATTCCTCCTGATATTTATCGTAGTAATCGCCTTCCTCCTGTTTCTGGATTTGGGCATCTTGCACAAGAAAGACCATGTGGTGACGTTCAAAGAGTCTGCCACTTGGACAGCCATTTGGGTGACACTGTCGCTGTTGTTTTTCGTGTTCCTGCGTTTGCAGGGCGACATGGTGGTGGATGTGCATGACAAAGAGCAGTTTGTGGCGCAGAATCAGCTGTATGACCATCAAGTGACGTATGACGATGCCCTTTCCTGGGACGAGAACATCAAGCATTATAAACGGCAACTATCGTTGGAATATATCACCGGTTATCTGATTGAATTGTCGCTTTCCATCGACAATGTGTTTGTGATGATCATGATCTTCCTGTCGTTCGGGGTAGCGAAGCAGTATTATCACAGGGTGTTGTTTTATGGCATCCTTGGGGCGATAGTGTTGCGATTTATTTTCATATTCGCGGCAGGCGCCCTCATTCAGCGGTTCCACTGGCTGCTGCTCATATTCGGTGCGTTCCTGATTTATTCGGGTATCAAGATGTTCCTCGACCGGAACAAAGACGAGTCAATTGATGTGGAACATCATCCTGTGGTTAAATTCTTAACAAAGAGAAAGTTAAGCACTTCTTCTTTCGATGGGCACAATTTCTTCACGAAAGTGGATGGTCGTTGGCTTTGCACACCGTTGTTTGTCGTGCTGATGATTATCGAGTTTTCGGACATCATTTTCGCCTTTGACTCCATTCCCGCCATTTTCTCTGTGACGCATGACCCGCATATCGTGTTTTTCTCCAATATTTTCGCGATTCTCGGCCTTCGTTCCATGTTCTTCATGTTAGAGAGCATCATGGACAAGTTTGCCTATCTGCGCATCGGTCTGTCGGTGTTGCTGACCTTCATCGGTGTGAAGATGTTCCTGCCGCTCCTTGGGGTGGAAGTCAGCATTGTCGCCTCTCTGGTGGTCATTATTTCTATCCTGACCCTCAGCATCTTGTTGTCAGTGCTCTTCCCTCCGAAGAAAAAGGAAACGGCAAATAGCTAATCGCCAAAAGCCAATAGCTAACAGCCAAACACCGCCACTTTTCCGCATTGCTTAAGGAAGTCGGAGATGGTCTCCTTCGCTTTCGTCTCGGCTTTCGCTCGGTTTTCAGGTGTGTTGTAGCGGTTTCTGATTTTGCGCTCCACTTTCTGAATCAGGGGCTTTGCCTCGTATTGCACCGCGTTTTCCTCGCTTTCGCTGTCCGATTTGAACCATGCTTTCAGGGTCGATTGCGTGAATTCCACATCGGGTAATGTGACTCGCACGGTGTCAGAGTTTTCCACGATATGGTACTGAACCTTGTCCAGATTCATGGTCAGACTCACCTGTTGCCGCAGAATCTGCACGCAATCGTGCTTTTTCTTGAGGATTCCGTTGTCTTTCCCAAGTAAGGAACTGCCTATGCCGCTGCCGTAGAAGGCGTCCTTGGCATAGTCTTCCGTGACGGTGGTGTAGAGGTACAGCACCCCGATTGGCCGTGTGGCTTCAATGACTGTCGGCGTGTCTTTCAGGGTGAGCTCGTCTGAATCCTGACGGTGGCTGAGACGGCTCAGCAGCACCACTCCTGCTGTCAGCAGGATGATGATGATGGCGTATGTTAAGATTTTTTTGTTCATTTTCGTTGTTATTGCTGGAAAACTGGGTGGAGACCGATGGCGTTGAGCAAGGAGGTGAAGACGGCTTCGGTATTGTGGGTGAGTTCGTCGGCGAGCTGCGCTTGGAGCTCCTTGTCCTGGTTCACCACCTCTTCGAAGGCCATGGCTTTGATTTGCTGGATGGTGGTTTCACCCACCTTGTCACGCAATCCGGTGGAGAGTGTCACGATTTCATTCTGGTTGGTGACGGGGTTATACGATTTGTCAATGATTTTCGGTTTCGGCAGTCGGATCATCAGCGAGTCGTCCCCGACAAACTGCAGGTCGGATTCTTTGAGTTCGTTGAGGTCGATGCCGTAGCGGATGGTCACATCCACGGGGATCACGCAGAGCCGCTTGCCGAGTTTCCATTTGGTAGGGTTCAGCGAGGTGAGTTGTGTCTCGGAGTCGTAGATGCCCATTTTGCGGATGGTGACTTCCGTGGTGGCGATTTGCGACTGGGCCTGCAGCACACCTAATATTTCGCTTTTTTCCGGCAGCGTTTTTTCCTGTTTCTTCGCTGGCCAGAGCAGTACGATTGCTAGCAAAACTACGCTTGCAGCCAAAATTATCCAGTGCTTTTTGTTCATAATGCTCACTATTAACCGATATCGTATATAGACTCGGATTTAGACTAAAGATTAAACTTGGACTTAGACATAGACTTAAACTTAAATTTAGTCCATTGACAAATCACAAATCACTGATCACAAATCACAATTATTATTTCTCCCGCAGTGACACGGCGAAGCCGCCGCACGGCGCCATTCGCAGCTTCAAGGCGCTCTTGCTTGTCACGGTTTTCTTCGTGATGGAGTAGGCTTGCGGGTTGTATTTCAATTGCGCGTTTGGATCTCTGAATTCTGAATCGTCCGGGAGACCGCAAGTCTCTTTCGCATCGGTATAGATGGTGGCCTCGTATTTCACGCCGGGTTTCAGGAAATCCAATTTAACGGTTACCTCGCGGGCGTTCTCGTCGGTGATGCCGCCGACGTACCAGACATCACGGGGTTGCTGTAGAGACGTTTCATGAAACGTCTCTACGGAATCGGGAATGGCATAGACGAACCGTGTCGCATTGGCGATCACGCCCTTCTTGCCGTCCGCCAAAGTGCCGACACCGTCGGCGGCCTTGTTCAGCGAAGCGATTTTCGGATGACGGGCTGTCACAATGTAGTCGCCGGGTTCGGCCATGATATAGA
>R25__coassemble_317_pt1 | contig 29849 bp, 20 predicted proteins | sample R25__metabat2_low_PE_038 | metagenome-assembled genome bin R25
TAAGTTCATAAAACTATAATTTTTCGGTCTCCGCTTCCACTCCGTCTCTCCACACCCCTTATTTTTGTCCTCGTTTCTCTTATTTTTTTTTTTTTTTTCCAGTTGCCTGGGTTGCCATAGTCCCTCCTTATCTCTTGATGAGCTGATCCACTTCTTTAACCTTGTCATGCCAACCTGTAATCACACTCGGTGAATGAGTTGACAGAATTATTTGCATATTGGGATTCAGCTCATGCAAGCGGGTGACGAGCTCTTCCTTCCAGTCGATATGCATACTCAAATCTGGTTCGTCCATGAAGAATATGCATGGCAATTGTTTGGTGTTGCTTACCATCAGCAGCAACAATAACACCTGTTTCTCACCCATGGAAAGTTTTTTATAACTAAACTGCTGCTGATTTTTGGAAAAGTCAAAAGTACTTATGTATGGTTTATCGTATTCCGTCAGAAAATAGCCCAAGGACTCGTATATCAGCTTGTGGTTTCGAATATAAGAAGTACGTGCTTCTTCGTCATCCTTTGGCGCATCGGTCATTTCTTCCATCGCTCTCGAAAACTCACGGTTACGGATGTTAATTTGATCCTCAATCAGCAAATCAATCATCATGGGATCATCCGTACTGAACGCTTTCGGCTGTTGGGCATATTGAACGGCACGCGAAATGTGTTGCTCAAATGAATTGATAAAATATACCTCCACAAGCGGTTTTAACTCAGCAAACTTCCTCTCCTGTCCGTTTTCATCACGGATTACAGATGCAACCAGATGTAATTGCGGTACAGCCTCACTCACATCTAAGGTGAGAACTTTTTGTTTTTTCCTCGCCCATGTCAACGTCCAACTATTGCTAAAGGTAATAATTACTTTCTCAAAAAGAGTCGAAAAATGTTTGTCTTGATCGTCAAAGATCCGTTCATTCGACAATAAGGCATAACATAATTTGAAAATGGATGTCTTGCCACTTCCGTTTTTTCCACCCAAAATATTCACCATTGGGTCAAGAGTCCATTCAAAATCACCTTTCCCGAAGTATCCGTTTATCTCTATTTTCTTAATAGTTACCATTGTTATCTCTATCAGGATTTGATTCGGCAAAAATACAAAAATCTTTTAGTACATTGATTGATTTATGACGATACTAAAACAGAACAACATTCATAGTTCCCCCATTCTCCGTCATTGTCTGTTGTAGAACCATGTTGAAAAGAATCTCACCTACCGTACTAATTTTTTGTATTTTTGCACCTGTTAACCAAGCACGCCGACTAAAGCGGGAAAAACGCTCTAAAAGCGCTTGATAATAAGAACAATTGTCAAAGAATCAGATAATAACGAAAGTTTGGAATAATAACAAAGGAAAGGTAAAGTAACATATTTCATATTATAGCATCAGCTATTTATTCAGAGTGTCATGAAACGTAGGAAATTTCATTGATGTACTGCTTATGAATAAGTCAGCCGATGCCCGTGTATCAGCGCGGGCATGACTTATATCTTAGTAGTACAGGTAATCCTACGACCTCATGACACGAGAGATGAGCATGAACGCGCTTCTTTTGTGTCCTGAGGTCTTTTGTAGTTACCTGTAAGCAAAGCCTGGAGATATAGTTTTGGTGCTGACTAAAACTATATAGCCATGCTGATAGACAACGAGCATATCTATGGTTCCAACCAAACCATCAGGACGGTGTGGGACTGCATAGCCGAATATTCCAGTCCCGAGAAAGGCAGGACTGGCCGAATGGATATTGTGACGGGCTTCTTCTCCATCGCAGCCCTGCACATCCTTTATACCGAACTCTCCAAGGAGAACAAGTACCGCATCGTTTTAGGTGACATCCACGATATGATGCGAGACGAGAAATTTCTGAAGCGGGCTGTTGACCTGCTTCAGGGCGACAGTGCTTTGGAAAGCGGCTTCCAGCTGCCGTTTTATGCCCGGAACGCCGTAACGTTTCTGAAACAGGCTTCCGTGGAAGTCCGGACCATCAACAATACGTTCTGTCACGCCAAATCCTATCTATTTGAAGACAAGACCGATGCCATTCACGACTACGGTATTGTGGGCAGCTCCAACCTCACCGAAGCCGGACTGGGTATCAAAGAGAGCGCCAATGTGGAGCTGAACATGGTGGAGACCGGACGCGACAACGCCACGGTTCGGGACTTGAGAACTTGGTTCAAGGATATTTGGGAACATGTGGCGGCCACGGATATCCCAATACCCACTGCAAAGGGGAAAACCAAGAACAAAAACGCCAAAGCGTATATCATCGAACAGATTGAGCGGATGTTTAAGGCCTACACCCCCGAGGAAATCTATTACAAGATTCTCTTCGAGTTTTTCAAGGCTGATATAGAGATGAACGAATCGCTTGAGTATAAGCGTGATATGGAGTTCTTGCAGAAGTCGAAGGTGTGGCAGACGCTGTACAGTTTCCAGCAAAGCGGGGTCGTCTCTTTGGTCAAATTACTCACCCGCTACGGCGGTGCCATCCTTGCCGATGCCGTAGGTCTCGGTAAAACCTTCTCGGCCCTCGGAGTCATCAAGTATTTCCAGAACAACGGCTACCACACTGTGGTTCTCTGCCCGAAGAAACTGCGTAACAACTGGACAAAATATCTGGTGAATGCCAATTCCCGCTTTGAAGAGGATCGGTTCAACTATGTGGTGCGCTGCCATACGGACTTGCAGCAGAATCGTCTTAGCAACTATCGCGACAATATCACCAAATCTGCCATTCAAGATTATGAAAAGCTGCTCGTGGTGGTGGATGAGAGCCATAATCTCCGCAACGACAAATCGTGCCGTTACAACATGTTGCTGGACGACATCATCAACGAATCAGCCAAACGCGGGCACACTGTGAAAGTGTTGCTGTTGTCGGCCACGCCTATCAACACGGGGCTGAAAGACATTCGCAACCAGTTTAAACTTATCGGTTATGACGAGAACCGGCACTTCTATAATGAATTCAAGTTACCGGCACCCGATGCCGAAACCGATATACTGCGTACCATTTTCCAGCAGGCCAACTCCAAATACACCGAATGGGCAAGCGAGCCAAACCATACCGTGAACACCCTTCGCGGAAAATTGAGTAATGTACACCACTTCTTCACTCTCACTGACGAACTGATCATCGCCCGCAACCGCGCCTTCGTCACTTCTTTCGAGCCAAGTTTGCAATTCCCATCGCAGCTGCCACCCCAAAACGAGCATGTGGGCGTGCAAAACATCGGAAAGTACAGGGATATTGATGCTATGTACGACGATATGAAAATCCTCCGGTTGACGGCATACCAGCCCACCCAATACAATTACGAGCTGAAAGAATCATTCATCAAACAGGCCGACTTAGTGCTTCAAATGGCTGAAAATCAGAAAGCCAAAAAAAAGTTGACAGATGACGAGGAACTGTTGTACACCATATTGGTGGCATTGAGAAATGAAAGCAACAAGGATGTTCTACAACAAATCGTGATGCAGAATTGGATTGTGAAACAGTCCATCAAGAGCCATTACGGTGGAAAAATCCCTTGGGACAACAACGCTCTGCGCGAGCTTTCCTTGGCTGGCATGATGATATCATTGTTTATCAAACGGCTGGAAAGCTGCTGGGATTCTTGTCTGTCCACGCTGACCAAAGTGAGGAATTTGCATGAGGATTGGTTGGAACGAGCTGAGCGGCGTGCAAGTGACGACTTTGACGACGAGGAGATTGTTGATGAAGAAGGGGCGGAAGACATTGAAACCATTGGCAAACGCACCATCGACTTTGCCAAGATGAAGCGGATTGACGATTATATTCGCGATTTGAAGAACGACATCGCCATTCTGAACCGCCTTATCGCCAATCTCGAACAGTATGGAAATGAAATTAAGAGCGGAAGCAGGAAAGATGAGAAATTGGAAACGCTCAAAGAGGTGATCCGTCAGCGCAAAGGTCGGAAAGTGGTGGTCTTTACCTCCTACGCCGACACGGCACAATATCTTTACGACCAAATCAACGGTTTGTTCGCCGATGTGGAGTTAGTCACAGGTGACATTGATTCAAATGTGCTTGAAAAAAAACTGGAACGCTTTGCGCCGTACAGCAAACTGTTTATGGAAAAGAAGTGGGATGCGCTTTACAAGTCCAACCACATCAAACTTGAAGATTACAAAGACAAGCCGAAGGAATTGTATGCCATTTGGAAAGAGTTGATTTTCAAATCGCCAGTGCACAAAACTGTACAGGAACAGCTCCTGCATCCTGTCACCATTTTGGTAGCCACCGACTGTGTTAGCGAAGGTCAGAACCTGCAGGATGCCGACACGGTGGTCAATTACGACATTCACTGGAATCCTGTGCGCCTTATCCAGCGTTTCGGCCGTATCGACCGTATAGGGTCGCCCAACAGCAAGATACAGAGCGTCAACTTCTGGCCTTCGAAGGACATTGAATCCTATCTCGGTCTTTCCGAGCGTGTGAGCAACCGCATGGTGGCCATGAATGTGGCCGGTTCGGAAACGCTGCAGGCCAACGAAACCATCGCCCAAATGGAGGTGAACAACCAGTTCCGCCAAAGTCAGGATGCTCGCAGTCTGAAATCGATACACGATGACCTGGTGGGCGAGATTGAGGATATGGGGACACCAACCTTCGATCTATTGTCGCTATCCGAATTCAAGGCCGATGCCGAGCAGTTTGTGCAAAACTCCGACCGTTTGAAAGAGTTGGAGGAGATGCCCAATGGCGCTTTCTCGGGCTTCCGCTGGAACCTGAAACCTTACGCCGATTTCCCTGAATGTCTTGTGGCTTTGTTGCGCCATCGTGATGACAACAAAAGTTTCCATCTGCTTTGTCTGCCTACGGATGAGCAATCCGCCCCAGACTTCAAATCAATTGACAAGGCCGAAGTGTTGAAGCTGCTTGCCGACCATAAGAAAGAGCAAACCTTCCTGCCTCAAGATATTCTCGCCGCAAATCCTAATGCCTTAAAGCGTCTGGCGCACGTCATCACGGGATGGTTCGCCCCGCGAGACGAACAGACCACCATCAGTGCCGTGATGGATTTGCTGAATGGCAACCCCGACAACGTGGTGCAAGGCAATCGCGATGAGACCATAGAAGAGCGCACCGACATCGGCAAATACGACCTCATTGCCTGGGATTTGGTATCGGAAATGAATCACGAATAATACAGCAAAGTTATGAAAGAGACACTCAAACTGTTCACCAAGAGCGACTTGCGTAAAGCATCACTATGCCTGCTCGACCAATTGGAAATGCGTTACACCCTCGGTGCCGGAAAGCCTTTGCAGACAAAAGATCTGTTTGCAGGCAAATCCCTTTCAAAGGCGGCCAAAGAGGTCTTGGACATCGTGACGGCCACTTGGTTCGTGGCACTGATTGACGAACGCACCTTTGACGGTTACCGCGATAATTTGGAATTGCGGACGGCTATAGAGGATGCCAAAGACGAGAAATACAAAGGCATGTTCATTTTCGCCATTGAGGTGACGCCCGAAGCCAAACTCTCGCGCACTGTTGCCGCCAACATCACCCGCGCTTTCAACAAACTGGCTGTTGACAAGCCTGTGGTGGTGATGATCAGACAGGCAGAGCGATTGTCCATTGCCACTTGCGAGCGCGGAAGCTACGCCCGAAGCGGCAATATTGGCGAGAAATTGGGCAAAGTGTCGGTACTTCACAACATCAATTGCACCAATGCCCACCGAGGCCACTGTGACCTGCTGAAACGGATGGTGGGTAACCGCGCCTCCAATTTCGATAACCTCTACAAGAAATGGCTTGAAGTGTTTGATGTCAAATTGCTCTCGAAACGGTTCTATGACGAGCTTTTCGAGTGGTATCAGTGGGCTATGTCACTGGTCGGCATCGGACGGATGCATTTCCCTGCCTGGCCGAAAGACGGACATGGCAAAGAGAGCCGCGCCGAGCCCGTCATCCGCATCATCACCCGCATGCTCTTCATCTGGTTTATCAAGGAGAAAGGACTGATACCTGCCTCTTTGTTCAACAAGCAGGAACTGAAACGCATTGTGAAGGATTTCAATCCTCAAAGTGTCAGCGCACACAACTACTACAACGCCATTCTGCAAAATCTCTTCTTTGCCACACTCAACTGCGAAAAATCGGAACGAAACTTTATTCCCGAATCTTATCACGGCAAGAACGAGGGCTACGGGGTTAACAGTCTCTACCGGGGCGACGACCTGCTGAACATCGGGAAGGAAGAGTTCAAGGCCCTCTTCAAAGACATTCCCTATCTGAACGGCGGTCTGTTTGAACGGTTGGATAGCGGCCAGAACTATTACGACGGGTTCAGCAAAGAGGCGAGACGCCGCGCCGTTGTGCCCGACATGCTTTTCTTCCGCGAAGATGTGAATGACGGACACTGCGGTTTGATCACTCTTTTCGAGAAATATGTGTTCACGGTGGAGGAGAACACGCCCATTGAGCAGGACATTTCTCTCGATCCGGAACTGTTGGGGCGCGTATTCGAGAACCTCTTGGGGGCGTATAACCCTGAGACACAGGAAACCGCTCGCAAGGCGACGGGCTCCTACTACACCCCGCGTGAGATTGTGGAGTATATGGTGAATGAGTCGCTGGTGCAGCATCTAATCAAGACGGGTATTGATGAGAAGCAGATTCGGGGTTTGTTGGAGTACCACGATGGAACGCAGACCGAGCTCACCGACGAGCAGCGCAAGCGGGTGATGACCTCGCTTTACCACGTGAAGATTCTTGACCCGGCTTGCGGTTCGGGTGCATTTCCGATGGGTATGTTGCAGCAGATGGTGCATGTATTACGGCAGATTGACCCTGACAACGCCCATTGGGAGGCGTTCATCAAGACCACAGCGGGTGCACAGGCGGAGCAGGCCTACAAAAAAACCAAGGATGCAGAGACGCGCAAACTGCAACTCGATGAAATTGAGAACGCCTTCAACCTCCGGCTTGCCAATCCCGACTATGCTCGTAAGCTCTTCATTATCCAAAACTGCATCTATGGCGTTGACATCCAGCCTATTGCCATGCAGATCTCGAAGCTCCGTTTCTTCATCTCGCTCATTAGTGAGCAGAACAACGATAATATTTTACCTCTTCCTAATTTGGAAACCAAATTTGTGTGTGCCAACACCCTGATTGGCGTTGACCGGAGTGGCGGCTCATTTTCATCTGATGAACTTGAACAGAAAAAGGATGAACTGATAGATGTACGAAAGAGGCTATTCTACGCACGAACTGCCAAAACGAAAAAGAAATACCGCGAAGAAGACGATAAGATACGTAAAGAATTAGAGAAAATGATTGCTGACATGGCAGGTTTGGGCACAAGTGTAGCTCAGCATCTCGTCTCTTGGAACCCCTACGACCAGAACGCCTCCTCGCCTTTCTTCGATGCTGAGTGGATGTTCGGAGTGAAAGACGGGTTTGATGTGGTGATTGGGAATCCGCCGTATGTCGTAGTACCTATTGGATTATATCCAAACTATAAATGGAACAATGATTTGTACAAAATGTTCTTTGAACTATCACTAAAAGAACTTTGTCTTCCAAAAGGAATTGTTACAATGATTACCCCAAAGTTCTATCTCTTGAACAAAGACGATAGTCAGATGCGATTATATTTTATGGATCGAATCGAAATCTTGTTACTTGCAACCTGTAATCCATTTGAGGCTGTGACAGAGAATGTTATTACAATTGCCAGAAAAGATATTCCAAAAACAAAAACAATCCCTTACTTTGACTATGATGTCGAAACAAATTCTTTTGTAAGATTTGATGATCTAAATAAGGAATATTGCAAGACAAACAAGTATTATGAAATGGTACTTGGGCTGAAGGCAGATATTATTGCCATCCTTCAAAAAATGTTTAGTAAAGGAAAAGAGTTGGGTCGCCTCATAGAATCAAAACGAGGGGCTGAAGTTTCGAAAAATTTCCTTCGTGAAAACATATACGGACTTGAAACGCTTATTGGACAGGATATGAGGAAGTATTCAATTACATGGGACGAGACATATTTGCCCACTTCTCATAAAGAATATCGACGATTAAAGGAATACTTTGAGTCAGAAGTGATTTATTTGAGGAGAGTTGATTCCATGTTGGAAGCCACGATTTCTCCTGGAAAGTTTTATGGATATAACAAGAACGTTTATGGGATAAGAAGGCGTAGAGGATGCGATTATGGAATTAAATATTTACTCGCTTGTATCAACTCAAAGGTTGTGGATTTCTACTACAAAAAGAAATTTTCGACAAAGAAAACGGATGTTTTCCCTGAAATTCAAACCTATCTCTATGAACAATTGCCAATTCCTCCTGCGTCAAAAGAAACACAATTACGCATTGAGTCATTGGTTGATCGCATTCTCGCTGCCAAACATGCCAATCAGTCTGCCGACACGTCGGCTTTGGAGGCGGAGATAGACAAGCTCGTATATTCACTTTATGGGCTTACAGATGAGGAAATTGCAGAAATTGAGCAATAAGATATTCACCACTTTCAATTACAAGACATTAAAAATAACATGATGAGAATAGATTTGTCAAAAGGGGAAAAGGGGCACTATTGTCGCCAGAGTCCAAAAAATAAGGGAACTACATCTCTGCCACTACCTCATCACGTCGGGTCTGTATGCAGGTCCTCACTTGCATATCCTTGACAAAATGCACTTTGTCGTAATCGTTACAGGTCTCAACGGCATGATGCATATTATTCAACACGTGGTCATATATCTGCTGCAAGGCATCATCCAACGATTTATAGGTAAAGTGCGTCTTCTTACTGGGAACAAACGGTTTCAAACGCTGTCCACCCTCCTCCCCATCCATAAACTTTATTCGGCACTTGCAGTCAGCAAACTTGACATTACCCGCATCATCTTTATAGAGCCACAGGTTATCTTCAAGCCGTATAAAATAGTTGGACTTGAAACTATCGTCAGCCGTGTCATACCTGATACAAAGGTCATTGCCCTTGCCCAGAAACAGACGGCATCTTTGCGAAAAGACTTTAATTTGCTCTTTCAGCCCAACAATGGCTTTTTCCACTGCTACAAGTTCTGAACGGTAAACCTGAGCTTCTTCCTCGTAATGCGACAGTGGATGAATCAGCGGGTGGAGATATGACTGTACAACAAAGATAGGTTTCGTGTCAAATCCTATTCTTGAAAATAGCTTTCCTACAGCATCTGTCCTTTGCGAGAGCTTGAAACCGGGAATAACCGTATAGTCATCACTCAGGAACAGTTCCTTTGGCAACTTCTTTTCATTGATAAGTTCTTCCAAGGCCTTACGGAAATAGTTGGCGGCGGCCGGCAAATCCACTTGTCGCCCTCCATGCAGGTATCCTTTGGCTTTCTCAAACGAGGACACGCCACTCACCTTGACTGGCAAATTAAGTTTCCTGCCGTTTACGTCCTGCGGCATAGTGAACAGGTTCACAAATTTCCATCGTTCTGCGCTGTGCGTAAGCAGATAGTTCTGCGCCATACAATACCACGACCTGTCGTAGGTGGCAATGATAATCTGGAAATCACTGAACTCCTTATCAAGTATTTCCATAATAGGCCAACGGTTAGCAGAATCAATCCCTATGAAGATGTCATCCAGGAACATCAGGCGAAGATCTTGACCAGGATGGAAATGAAGCATTGCCAAATATAGGCAAATAGCCACGGCTGACAATCTGGCCTCGTTCAAGCCTTCGGTGTAGTCATCCACCGGCGCATTGCCCAGTTCTATCTTCAGCCGTAAATCCTTTATTATCTCCCATTGCCATTTCCAACTGTGATAAAAAAATGTCATGGGTTTCAAATCGTAGGCAATGGATAGTTGGAACGTGCCAAAGTACAAAGCAAGATACCTATTCACTTCTTCAAAGAGTGTGTCAAGTACCGAGCGCAACAGCTGCTCGAAATCAGCCAGTTGGCGCAGGCCTCGTCTGTGGTCTCTCGTTCTTCTGTCATGAACATTAAACAGCAGATTGTTAATTCTCTTCCATTCTTCTTTAATTTCCGTTCTGCGTCCTTGTCCAACGGGAATATAGTTAGCCAGTAGTTGCTCCACAAAGAAATTGAAAAGGTTCGGATTTTTTTCCTCATACAGATACACCTTCAGCAAATCCTTGTAATTCAAGAAACCTCTTGTCAGTGCCAGCGACTTCATAAAGGCGGTGTCAGCCACTTGTGTGTTGTCCACACCACTGGCCAAATGGTATTCAACAACGTTCCTGATGCTGTGGTCATTCTCGTCGTAGTCACCAATGCCCAGCACCACTTCACCCAGCTCACCTGCTGCCTTGTAGCGGTTTGGTACAAAGTTTACAGGCGCATAGAAACTTTGGATGAAATCCCGCAGCGATTTGTAAAGCGAAGTCTTGCCGCTACCGTTTTCACCATACAACAGCAGGTTCTCACCCTTTTCAAGCGAGAATGTCAGCCTGTCATAATAGGCTCTTGAATTCTCCAGTTCTATTTTACTTATCTTTTTCAATGCCGTAAGTTCCTGTTATACCTGTTGCCACAGAAAGACCTGAAAGCAAATCCGTCTTGCCATGAACAATTTCATTGCGGATCAACCTCATCCTCTTCTCCCGTTCTTCCTTATCCAGTCCGCTCAAATCTTCCAGTTTGGCTACCATGTCAAAGAGCGTGAAATCTTGTAGTAAAAATACATCTTGATGGTACACCTCTTCCACCATTCTGTCAAGTACACCCTCAAACAGCATCTTCACATCCTTGTTCATACTCTCTGCATATACCATCACCTTGTCGAACATCTTCTGTTTCTCCAATGGCAACACAGGTAATTTTATGCTTTTCAACGTTCCAGCTGTCACCGTTCTGCTCATAAAATCGTATTCCTTGAATACATAACTGCTTTGCAAAACAGCCTCAACATACCCTTGGGTAAAGTCTTCTCTACTTAAACGAACACCAATAAAATCATCTTTGTTCATAGGCGGTATCCTGATGATTTGTACTCGGCGCAACATCTTGTTATCACGCAACACGTAGAAGTCGCATGTTGGTTCACCTATCGAATTTTCCGGGTCAAAAGAATAAACAGCCAGCACATCTTTCATGCGGGCGTACATTGTTTCCTTATCACCGCAACTCTTATACTTTTCACGGAACTTATCCACTTTCGCATTGAATATCTCAACTGTTATTCCTTCCTCAGACATGCTGTTGAACAGTTCCCGCACTTCCTGTCTGATGGTCATGCTGTTTTCCTTGAAGCAACGGCTGTCTAACCCGTGCAAGAAATACCACAAAACATAGAAACTCTGCTGAGTCCTTTTGTTGTTCTCCACACCCAGCAGTTCGTCTAGGTTCTTGCTTAGTGTCTTGTCATTGTTATCCTTTTCATCGCTCAGCAGCGTACGCAGGTTACTGATAAATTTGAACTCGAATTGATTCACAGCTTCCACAAAATCATCCTTCTTTCCGGCATTCTCCAGTATCTTGCTGATTTCCCTCTTCGAGCGCAAGCGGAATGAGATACGTCCAAATAGTTTATAAATATCCAACGCTCCCTTCTCAGAACCTTCTTCTGGATGCATCTCCAGATATTTAAAGTACGACAGCACTGTATAGTTGTTCTCATTCTCCATACGATTGCCTGTCCTTCGCATAAAGAACCAGTTGGCATTATTACTATAGGATGCCTTAATGGTATCAATCAATCCTCTGTCAAGATATGAGTTCCACATCTCAAACGTGTCATCCTTGATGGGGTAAGGTTTATTGTTCAGTCGAATGAACAAATCCAGAGGCTCAAAGTCGGGATTATTCTTTTGGTGAATCTCTATCACCCAAAGGTCAAAGTTGGTGATGATGTCTTGCTGGTATTCATCCAACTGCTCAAAGTGTTTACCGTGCAAATCCGTCAAGATACTATCCTTCAGTTGCAGGGCAAATCCGTCTTTATTGGATTTCACTTTCTCTCCTTTCTCATTCATATACCCACGTCCTATGTAAGCTAGTATGGAGAGAATACGCTGTTGTCCGTCAATCACCTCAGAAACGCCTGCATTGTTCTTATAGATAAAAATAGGCGGCAGTTTAATGCCCAGCAACAGACTCTCAATGATTTCTGAACTCTTGCGCTTATTGATGACTTCTTCACGCTGGTAGGCTGGACGCACCAAAAAACGGTTCCTGTCCATCAAGAGACAGATGTCCTCAATAGTATAGGTGCTGGGTTCCGGCTTATTGATACGCAATTCCTGGAAATTCGTAGTTCCCGTTTCCTTCGTCTGGCCTAATTCACGGTTCTTTTGCTTGAACTGATCATCTGTCTCTATGTATAGGTCTTTGTTGATGTCATATACTTCCGAAAGGAAATCAGCCACCACCCGGTAGCGGTTCACTATCTGGGTAGCAAACGAACTGCGGTCCATCTCAAAAGCACCCATGTTATTCCCTATGAGTGTAGAGAACTCGGCAAGTTCTATGCTGTTATTCTCTGGCAAGTCTTTCCCGTTGTCTTCTAGAATTGAGAATCCCCAGAACAGCACTTCCGAAATCAAACGGTTATAGGGTGTTTCTTCTGTATCAACAACCTTGCGCACCTCATCCAGCAAATCCATTTTCTTCTTGAAAGACTCAAACAGTCCCTCAAATTCCTCACTGTCAATGCGGGCAGATAACAAATCGTAGTATTTGTCTGTAATTTTCTGTTTGGCCTTTGAGTAATACTTGATGGGAATCTTGTGGATGACTAGTAACTGGCGTATCTTCTTCAGTGATATGTCTATCTTCTTCTCCTCATATTTAAACAACCGGTTAAACTGGTCGTGGAAAACCTCTTCCTGTAGTTTCTCTTTGAAGAAACTGTTCAAGTCATCATCAAAATAGATGGCCTTGTCAATCTCTATTTCCTTCAGCGGAGTGATGCCTGAGTTATAGCGTTTGAATATCTCCTGTTTCACAGAGTCTTCATCCACCTTGGTAATGCCGTCGTGCGATGCAAAGCTGAATTCTATTACACGCAACTTGGTCTCCCAGAAATCATTCTTCATTTCATCAGGCAATGAACCAAAGGTCTTTTTGTCAATATTCAGGCCATCCAATTTCTTAAGCCCAGCTTTGCTCAAGCGCAGTTCACCGTTCAAAAATTTCAGGATGGTTTCATAACGCTGCCGGCCATCAATGATTTCCACACCACCTTTACTGCGGAAAAAGATAAGCGGAGGAATCTCCGTTCCTATCAGGATACTCTCCAGAAAGTATGTGGCTTTCTCACCGTCCCACACATAGTTACGCTGGTATGGCGGTGCGTACTGGGTTTTCTTGACCTTCACCTCACTGAATACACTTTCAATCGACACCACCTTGGTCTCGATTTTCAGCTTGTTCTCAAATATTTCTTTTAGGTTCATACGCCTGCCTCCTTTCTATTTGAATTGTACAATACACGCAGGATCTATCAGAACGGAAACCTTATGATTCTTCCCGTCCGTGAATTCTGACTCTGCTCTTCCGTCTTTAACGGCCTTGCGCAATGCCGCCGTATAATGCTCACGGCTATATTTTGACGTTTTCTGATGCTCCTCAAACAAGCTCAGAACGTTTATTCTACGTTTTTTATACTCCTCACACAACAAGTCTTTAAGTGCTTCCACGGCGCCCAGCGTATCGCCAAACAACGATATTTCGTTAGCGCATTTTTTCGGATCAAAGGTGTAGGTGTTGCTGCCGTTATGCAGTACCAAGTCTTCATTCGCATACTTGTTATACACACTCTTGCATAGATCATACCCCCTAAATCCCTTTGTGATGTGCAGGATATAATGGCTCGTAGTCCTACTGTCCTCTTCCTGAAAACGGAAAGCGCAGCAATAGACCGGCCTATTGTCCCCCAACAGTTTTACGAACTCCTCTCGAAGACTTGTCAAGATATACTCCAGGCGAGCCGGAACGCTGGCCTGTTTTCTAACCTCAACTTTCAGGGTGTCAAACCTTGTAGGGAACCAGAGCCTCATCAATTCTTCAAACTGTTCATTTTCCAATGCGGGATTAATGCGCTTGGTGTTGATGAATAGAAAAATCTCATTGCCCCAGTTTTTAAGAAACTTTGCCAGCGTAACTGTCCGCATACCCCTATAGCCAAAGGGATCGAAAAAAAGCAGTGATGGTTGTTCGTTCCACCATGTTTTCCCGTTAGCACCAAGTTTCATCGTGCTTTTTTCCAGATAAGCATAGATGTTCTCGTAAACGCCCACTTCCTTATCCATGAAGTAAGCCTTCTTCGGGAAAGTTCCTCGCGGAAATTCCGCCTCAAAGTTCGCCCTCAGTTCTTCACTGAAATACAGGTCGTTGAACACAAACTGTACTTTGTCTTTCAACGAATAATCCTGCGCAATACTCCGAGCCAGCATAATGGGTGTGGAAACATTGCCGTCTTCATAGATACCTGGTCCTGCAAACAAGTCTATATAGCGGAACATTTCCGGCTCATGCCTTTTACGAATAATCCTGCAATATTGTGGAAAATACTCCGAAACAATGCTGGCTTTCACTCTTGACGAGTCGGTCTGGTGTTTAAAGAAATCGTTATCTGCCGCCATACTATCTATCTTCTCCTTTTATTGTTGAAACTTCTAATCCCACGACTTTCTTTATGCTCTCTTTCCACTTGATTTGTGGATTGTCTTTATACTTTTTATAGAGTTTCTTGATGGCTTCATCATTCTGCCATTCCAACAGTTGCTCAGCCGCTGCTTGGTTTTCTGCATCCAGATGCCCGTTAGTCCTCAGTCGCCTGATGGCAAAGTTCATTTTGCCAAGCCAGATGGCATCCGTCACGTATGGTGACAGCTCGTCAATCACTTTATTTATTTTGTTATCCAGCATAGGTTCGCAGGAAAGACTGGTCTGATAGCCTGATTCAAAGGCATAAATCAAAGCCTGTTTCCTTTCCTTATAGTCCGGTGCATTGGGCTCCCAGAACTTTAGGGTTTTTGAGCTGGTGGAACCTATGGTGAAACGGAATAGTATATTTTCTTTGTAATCTGTAAAGGTGTCACAAATCTGTTTGATGCACGGGAATGAAGGTTTGGAAACAATTAACACTTTGTTCCCGTTAGCCAGCATTCTTCGAAGGAAATCTATTGATAGGTCAAGATGTTCAGAGGTGATGTCATGTGTTGAAGGGAACATGATATATCCCTCGCGATACTTGACGTTCTTGTTATAAGTCACCCAGTTTACTTCCTCATTCTTCCAGGTGTCTGGGGTTTTGCGCATAAAGCGAATGGCCATTTCCTTGCTGTAGCAGTATTTACAGTCATTGCAACAGCCCTTCAAATAGTTCACATTCGAGGCCGCCCACTCTGTCGTTCCGAATACTGGTTTACACTTATCCGTCATTATCTTACAAAAGATATACTTTTTTTGTTTCGCAAGCTCACCCAGCGAGCTAGGAATGAGCAAAATAAATTAAAAATTGGCATAAGGACTTTTATAATTAACTGAAATTCAGTGTTTTTGTAATGTTTAAATACAAAAAGCCAATCAATATGCCACGCTGCAAAAATACAATAAAAACCGATGAGGTCGGAAGTCTTTTCAAAAAAAGACGAAAGAGGCTAAGAAGGTCATCTATGATATCATAAAGACAACAAAAGCGACGGACTGCGGACTGGGTCTGACCAGTGCGTGCAACGCTGCGAATAAAACCGCAGAAGAACTGCTTTTTCTGCTACTTTTTCCCCTTTTCAAGGTTTCGAGTCCGTACAATTTTCCCGACAGCAGACTTGCACAAACAGCTTACGGCGGGCAAAGACCAGTTCTATTGGCTGCTCAACAGCAGTGGCATAGGAAGGGAGACGGTTGGATATAAGGTGTTCGGGCGGCTGAGGAAGTTGCTGGAAAGCCGTGGCGAGGCCTCGGCCCCGACCTGCCCAAGACCGGGCGTCGTATGGAACTGATTGGCAAGGTTTTCTCCCACGTCACGCACAACATGACACTTGACTTTAAGATGTTGACACTCGCCTATAGAGACGGGAAGACCCTCCTGCCAGTTGATTTCTCTCTCCATGATGGTGCCACAATCGCTTATGCACATTTACTGCAATCCAGCCCCTCAAATTCATACCGATTAGTGCAGTTTATAAAATTAAAAAATTACCGTTTAGTGCAATTTAAAATTGTAATTCTCTGAAAAAGTGTATCTTTGCGGCGAATTTAAAACGAAGCGGATATGAATGAATTGGAAAGAGTGTTGCGCGACCAACGGGAGGAACTGGAAAGCATCAATTTCAGCCAGTTTGTCACCCGAAGGGAAGAGTCTCAATTGGAACTGGACAGCCCTGTGGCACAAATCGTTATCGGTGTGCGGCGTTGCGGAAAGTCAACCTTGTGTCAGAAAGTGCTTAAAGAGAGCGGCGTGTCTTTTGCCTACGCCAACTTCGATGATGCCGTGTTGGCTTCCCTGAAAGCCACCGAGATGAACCTCCTGATGGAGAACCTCTATCGGATCTATGGGGAGTTCAACTATCTCTTCCTCGATGAGGTACAGAATATTGACCAATGGCCGTTGTTTGTCAACCGACTGTTACGGCAGAAGTTACATTTGATTCTGACGGGAAGTAACGCCAATCTGCTGAGCGACGATTTGAGTACGCATATTACCGGACGTTACAACGAAATTCGTCTCTTTCCCTTCTCATACGAAGACTATTGTGTGGCGAAAAATGTTGACACCCAAGGGCTGACTACCAAAGCGGAGGGCTTGCGGCAACACGCACTTGACAACTATCTGATGTCGGGAGGCCTGCCCGAAACCTTCAACATGAAGAATCAAGGCAAATATGTCCGCTCCCTGCTTGACGCCATCATCAACAAGGATATCTGCAAGAGGTATAAGATTCGTTATAAGAAGACGTTGCAGCAAATCGCCAACGGTCTCCTTGACCGTTTTTGCCAGGAGGTGAACTATCAGGATATTCAAGAGACTTACCGGCTGAAATCAATTCACACGGCCAAGAATTACGTCAACTATATTGAGAAATCCTATCTTGTGCGTCTGGTTCCGCGCTATTCTTTCAAAAGCATTGAGCGTCAGAACCACCGTAAGGTCTATGCCATCGATACGGCATTCGTCACGGACCACTCCGATGTCCTCCAAACCGACAGCTGGGGATGGCGTTTGGAGAATGTGGTGTGCGTGGAGCTGCTCCGTCGCATGGAATACGCCACGCAAGAACTGTTCTATCTGCGAGAGAACCGCAGTTATGAAGTGGATTTCGCCGTTGTGGATCAAGGGCACGTCACTGAATTGGTGCAAGTGACCTACGATTTCAGCAATCCCTCAACAAAACTTTACAACCGTGAAATCGGTGGCCTTCTGAAAGGTGCCGCCGCTACGCGATGCCGAAACCTTACACTCGTCATGATGCAAGGAGAACAGCGTGATATTCAAGTGGGAGAATATACTGTGCGCTGTGTACTGGTTACCGATTGGCTACTGAAACGTTAAGATATGAGCGATATGAGCCACCCGCCAGCGAACGCCCTTGCGGGTACGGGATTCCGTTTTGCCATCCTCCCCTGCCGGAAACTGATCAATGTACAATGAACAATGTACAATGTACAAAACGGGGGACCGGACTTTATCAAGTTAACCGACACCAATCCCGTTTCCCCCCAGCATTCTTAATTGAAAAAATCACTTGTTTTTAACGGAAGATGGCTTCGGAGCTTCAATACATGGAATCAGGCCTCGGCCAAACGGATCCTCAGACTCGCAAGAGTTCAAAATCAGCGAAATTCAGGCCTTAATTCTTAACAATCAACAAAATAAATTGTAAATAAAAATTACAACTCTCTGGTTTTCAACAGCAACAAAAATCACGCAAAACCATTGACAAGCAGTGGTTTTTGTGGTATCTTTGCATTTCAAAACAACCATTATGGCGAAGATGAAATCTAATAACGATGAAAGAAGCAGGGAACTGGTCGCAAATTGCGACCACCTCAAAAAAGAAGAGAACCACATCTGCCAATCCGAAATCGAAAAGCTGATCCTTACCATTAGAGGAGAGCAAGTAATTATAGACCAAGATGTTGCCCGCTTATACAACGTAACGACAAAGCGGTTGAATCAACAAGCGAATCGCAATTCAGCACGGTTCCCACATAACTTCCGTTTCGTTTTGACCAAGGCAGAATGCGACGAGGTGGTTGCAAAATGTGACCACCTCCAATCCCTAAAGTATCGCCCAACGCTGCCATACGCGTTTACAGAGCAGGGCATTGGACAGCTGTCTTCGGTTCTTCATAGCAAAAAGGCCTATCTGTTAGGTGCAAGTCTGAAGGACATGGTTGTCGGTCTATGCGCCATCACGGAGATGAACGCAACCCCAGAATCCATTCTAGGATTGGTGACATCGCAATAATCTGCATCATGGCACAAAACAGCGAAATCATCCTCTACCAACCCGACAACAACATCCGGCCGAAGGTGCGAATGGAGGAGGACACGGTGTGGCTCTCGCAAGCGCAAGACAAACCGATTCACCACATAACTACTAACTAATAACTGCTAACTGCTAACTGCTAATTAGTCCAGCTTCAGTTTCCACCGCCTGTGACTCCAGATCCAATACTCTGGCTTCCGGCGGATGGTTTGCTCCAACAACTCCGTGTATTTCTGGGTGATGGCGTACGGCTCCTCGTCGTTGGGATGCTCCGTGATCACCTGCACCTCGATGCGGTATTTTCCTATCCGCTCTTTGATGACCTGGTAATAGAGCACAGGGATGTCGTATTTGCGGGCGAAATATTCGGGACCGTAGATCACGCCGGTGGTCTGGTTGAGGAACTGCGTGACGTAGCACTTGTTCTTGTGGTTGGGCGACTGGTCGGCGAGCATCATGTAGGCCGCGGGGATGTGGTTTTCTTCGTAATGCGCGAACACCTCGCGGGCGGTGTCGGCGAAGCAGACCTCCGTGCCCCGGCGGGTGCGCGCACGGTTCACCCACTTTTCGAACACCTTGTTGCTGTTGGCCTTCCCTACCCCGATGCCGTGATGCAGAAACATCTCGTCCAACGCCACAATCATCCACTCCCAGTTGTTGTAGTGGCTCGACATCAGAATCACGCTCCTACCCTCCCTATAAAACCGGTTCACCAGCTCCGTATCCACGCAACGGTAGCGGTAACGCAACGCACAACGAGGAATCAGCAACATCTTGATCATCTCGATGGCAATCTGCGAGAGATGCCAATAGTAACGGTTGCGGATACGCCTCCGCTCTTTAAGTGATAGTTCAGGAAATGAGTGCAATAAATTATCATCCACCACTTTACGCCGATACCGCACCACGTGGTTCACCACCACATACACCACCGGCAACAGCAGATACAGCACGGCCAATGGCAATGCGGCGAGGGGGTAACAGAGGAAGAAGATGAAGAAAAAAGTCATTCTTGAATGGTTATAGGTTATAGGTTATGGGTTATTGAAGCTGGGTTAAGAGGTTAAAAGGTTATTTTTTATAACTATTTCCTTGAACGGCCCCGCAGGGGCAAGAGCTTGGTAGAGCACATTGATTGTTATGATTGATTATCAACATTAAACGGGTAGTTTTTCGCAAAATCCAGCAAATTGTTATAATGCGACGAGGTTATTTTCGCGATTTCTTCGTATTCGCCGGGGTGTTTCGCGCCGACGTGCACGGGGGTGATGCCTGCGTTGACGGCGAATTGTATGTCCGAGAGACTGTCGCCGACCATCACGGAGTCGGCGAAGTCGATGTCGGGGAAGTCGGCCTTGGCCTGCAGTGCCATTCCGATCTCGGGTTTTCGGCAACCACACCCCGACCCCGCCAAATGCGGACAGCAATAGATGGCATCCAGCGGAGTCAGATTCTCCTCGAAGGTGACCATCATCCGCCGATGGATTTCCTCGATATTCTCCATCTTGCAGATACGTTTGGCCACACACTGCTGGTTGGTGACCACGATGATGTGGCGGAATTTCGGCCGCAGCCACTGCATGGCCGTCAGCACCCCCGGGATGAGCTCAAACTCCTCCGGTTTGCGCACGTACCCGCCCACAATCTGCACGTTGATGATGCCGTCCCGATCCAGAAATAACGTGTTCATTTCTTTGTAATGGTTATGGGTTATGGGTTATTGGTTATTGAAGGTTACAGTTTATAGTTTATAGTTTGCGGATTAGTATCATTATGCATTATGAATTAAGGTTCGTCTTGAAGTTCCGTTCCAATTTGGTGAAGCGGTTCAGGTTGTGGCGTGAGAGGACGAGCAGGAATATGACGGCGACGGCGATCAGCACGATGACCCATTTCGTGAACTTGAAGAACTTGACCAAAATGGAGAACACGAAATAGAAAACGATGACAAATCGGATCAGCGTCCAAACGATAACCGCCAGCATGTTGGCGCGGTTCTCCTTCACCAGGTTGCGGTATAGCTCGTGGACTTTGGGACTGTTGCGCACAATGCCGAACAGGAACGGCGAAACAGCCAATAAACACCCGACAGCCGCCATGGTGTTGAATCCCCATTTGGGAATCATCTCAACGTATGGCAGCTTTTTGACAAACGGGATGACGAATTCGAACATGACGGCCAGTGTGGCGAACGACAACACCGAGAAAACCAGTACGTTAGAGATGGTGCTTTTGATGATGCTGCTCCAGTTCTTCTTGCCTTCGTTGCTGGATCCGAACAGCGCGTAGGCATCCAGCGCCGCTTTCGTCTTCGGCGACATCCGTCTCTCCAGTCCGTTATAAACAGGTGTGGCCAATTTGATCCAGTAAGGCGTTGTGAATGTGGTGATTACAGAAGCGGCAATAATCACTGGATAGATGTACGACGGCATTACGTGCTGTGCCACGGCCACGGACGCGATGATGAAGGCGAACTCGCCGATCTGCGAAAGAGTGAAGCCGGACTTGACAGAATCCTCCAGGTTCGAACCGGCCACAACGGCTGCGGCGGAACAGACAAACGCCTTGCCTACCAGTGTGATAATCACAAGCGAAAGGATCAGTTTCCAATATTGTAGCAAGACTTGTGGGTCGATCATCATACCCACAGAAACGAAGAATATGGCACAGAAGAGGTTCTTGATGCTTTCGGTGAGATGTTCGATGCGATCGCTCTCGTCCGTCTCTGCCAAGATGGAGCCGATGACGAACGCTCCCAAAGCGGATGAGAAGCCTACGCTGTTGGCGATAATCACCATGGCGAAGCAGAGACCGATGGAGATTATCAACAGGTTTTCATTGTTGATATACTTTTTGAACTTCCGCAACAGTGTGGGTATCAGATAAATACCGACAACAAACCAGAGAATCAGGAAGAAGACGAGTTTCACGATGCTCATCAGCATTTCGCGGCCGGCGCCGTTGTTCTTACTCGCGGCCACGGTGGAAATCAACACCATCATCACCACAGCGACGATGTCCTGGATGATCAGCACCACTGTGGTGAGGCTCGCGAACGACTCTCCCTTGAGGTTCATGTCGTCGAAAGCTTTGACGATAATGGCGGTGGAGGACATCGACAACATGCCGCCGAGGAAGATGCTCTCCATCACGCCCCACCCCATTATGAAACCAAGCAAAGCACCTACACCAATCATGCCGATGATGCCGATAAAGGCGGTAAGAAAGGCCTTGCTGCCCACCGACATCAGCTTTTTGAAGCTGAATTCCAGTCCGACACTGAACATCATGAAGATGATACCGATTTCGGACCAGACCTCCACATCGCTCACATCCGTGACAGTGGGAAAAATATGCAGGTGCGGTCCCACGAGGAAACCAGCCACCAAATAGCCCAACACCAGGGGCTGTTTCAGCAGTTTAAAAATCACGGTCACGACCCCAGCTGAAGTCAATATCAGCGCCAAATCCGCAACCAACCGTAAATTCTCAGACATCTATTTCTATATATGAAAAACGTTATATTACTTAGTTTTATCTTCATCATTTCTTCTATGAAGAAGAGACTGCAAAAATAACCAATTATCCGACACGAAGTGCCTCTTTTTGAAAAAAAACATCAACCGTGCGCATATAAAACTCATATCGTCTCGTATTATGTTGTTTCTTTTCATTTTTTTGTATTTTTGCGGTTAGAAACAATTGGATTATGAAATTGAAATTTTCTGTTTTATTCATTTTGGCATGGCTGTTGTCAGGCAGCATGTATGCCAAACCAGTGGGTGCAAAGACTGCTTGCACGGTTGCGACCCGCTTTTTCGCCAAGAAATACAACCATGCCCCCGAATCGCTGAATCCTATTGTCGCTTACACCGCCACTTCGGCACGCAACGAAAACGGTTCGGCCCCCAGTTTTTATGTCGTGAATTTTGAATCAGAGGGCTTTGTCATCGTGGCCGGTGATGACAGGGTTCAGCCCATTTTAGCATTCTCCGACGAAGGGGCCTTTGTCACCGAGAACATTCCAGCCCACATCCGCTTTTTCCTGGAGGGTTACGCCGAAGAGATTCAATATGCAATGGATAACCCAAAAGCTGTTGACGAAACCACACGTCAGCAATGGGAGTCATTGCTTTCCGAAACGATCACTGCCTCTATAGATGGGGATGGAGATATCGTCGTTGCTCCGTTGTTGGGCAACAACAGATGGAACCAGACCAAGTACTACAACGACCTCTGTCCTGCTGATGCGACCGGCGATCCAGCGTACGGGGGCCATGCGGCTGTAGGATGCGGCGCGCTCGTCATGGGGCAAGTGATGCGCTATTGGCGATTCCCCTCTTCTGGCACAGGGAGCCATTCCTATAGCAGCAGTTACGGCACCCTTTCCGCCAACTTTGGTGCTACGACTTACCATTACGCGAATATGCCAGACAAACTCACATTCTTGGACCATCCAGACAGTTGTGTGGAAGCTGTTGCCACGTTGCTGTACCATTGCGGTGTCGCCGTCAACATGAATTACGGTCCATCCGCGAGTGTCGCCAATTCCAACCGCATTGTATCCGCCCTCTCGCAATATTTCTGTTATCCCACTACCATTCAATACATTGAACGCGAAAATCTTTCCGCTGTTGCCTGGCTTAATTGCTTGAAAAGCGAACTCGACGAAGGCGCTCCCTTCATGTACGGGGGAAGCGGGAGTTACGGCGGACATGTTTGGATTTGCGACGGCTACCAAGACAATGACTATTTCCATTTCAACTGGGGCTGGGGCGGACAGCAAAACGGATTCTATGCACTAACCAACTGTAGCACATACGGTTTCAACAGCAATCATGCCATCATTATAGGTATCCGAGGTCCGGAATTGCCTGCTGCCATCGGAGAGTATAAAGAAAACAATGTGAAAGTCTTTCCCAACCCCACCCAAAACAAAGTGTATGTGTACACTGAATCGCAACAGGTAACAGAAGTACAGGTGTTTGATATATTCGGAAAAATGCTTTCCCGCGAAAACGTGGACGGGAATGAGTTTTTTATTGACTTATCTGGTTACGGTACTGGGACTTACATACTTCGGGTATTCTCCGGCAATCGTATCGAAACTGTCAAAATCGTCAAAATTTAGGATTAACAGTTCGGAAAAGCCCCACAATTATGCATTATGCATTATGAATTATGAATTAATAAAACGTTCCCATTTCCACGCGCTCTCCATCATGGCAGTCACATCGTAGCGGCAGTGCCAGTCGAGGAGCTCGTTTGCGCGGGTGCTGTCGGCGTAAATCGCGGGGATATCGCCAGGACGGCGGTCGCCGAGCACGTAGTTCAGCTTCTTGCCAACCACCTTCTCAGCCGCAGCCAGCATCTCCAACACAGAGAGTCCGTTGCCGCTTCCGAGATTGAAGATCTCGCAACGCTTTGAATACCTGCCTTCTACCAGATAATCCATGCCCTTCACGTGGGCATCGGCAATGTCGCACACATGCAGGTAGTCGCGGATGCAGGAGCCGTCGCGGGTATTGTAATCCGTGCCGAAAACAGTCATCTGCGGCAACACACCGGAGGCCACATGCATGATGACCGGAATCAGATTGTTGGGCTTGTCCGGAGAAAGCTCCCCGTTCAATCCGGTAGGATGCGCGCCCACTGGGTTGAAATAGCGCAGTATCAAGGCATCCATGGCCTTGTTCGCCTCCAGTTCGCTCTGAATCATCCCCTCGCAAATCTGTTTCGTATGCGCATACGGGCAGGCAGCCACTCCGAGCGGAGTCTGCTCATTGACAGGCAGGTTCTCGATGTCGCCATACACCGAGGCTGACGAGGAGAAGAGCAGGTGCTTGCCCCCGAATTTCTCACAGGCTTCCAGCACGTTCATCATCGTGCCAAGATTGTTGCGGTAGTACATCAACGGCTGCTCCACCGACTCCCCTACCGCTTTGTAGGCTGCAAAATGGATGATGCCCGTCACATCGGGGTTCTCCTCGAACACCTTGAAGAACGCCGCCTTGTCGCAGATATCCACAGGGTAGTTCTTGACTTTCACCCCGGTGATCTTCTCTACCCTGCTCATAGTCTCCGGCGTGCTCCGAACACAGCTGTCGACAGAGATCACATCGTATTTTCCGCTTTCTATCAGGGCGATAATGGTGTGCGAACCGATGTATCCGCAACCTCCCGTTACCATTATTTTCTGTTTCATATTGCTTGGCGCTTAGTGATTTGTGATTTGTGAATGGAATTCAAGTTTATACAAACACCTTTCTATCATTTTTTTCATCGCTTCATCGTCTCATCGTCTCATCGCTTCATCGCATCATCGTAAAATCATCGTTCCACGGTCAAAACTCCGAAACACTTCCCCCGATTCGTCATCTGGCAGATGCGGGTGTTTCCGACCACTGCGGGCGGATTAATCTCTTCGTGGGAATGTCCGCCGATAATCACGTCTATTTCAGGTACTTGGCGAGCGATTTCATAGTCATTGTCTTTGACATTTTTGTTCACCCCGACATGAGAGATGCAGACAATCAGGTCGCAGTTTTGGGCTTTGAGTTCGGCAACCATCTTGCGAGATGTCTCCACGGGGTCAAGGTAGGTGACTTCGCGGGAAATCTGCGGAGCCGTATAGCCATAAAGGTCCACCCCGAGTCCGAAGATGCCGATTTTCATGCCGGCACGTTCAACGATGACGTATGGTTTGATGACTTTCGCCAGTTTCTTGTTGGCAAATTGGTAGTTGGCGCACACCACCGGGAAATCAGCGGTCTTGAGGCGGGCGGCGAGAGCGGCACAACCGTTGTCGAACTCGTGGTTGCCGAGTGTGGCCGCGTCATAGCCCATGGCATTCATCAGCCGCACCTCCATATAGCCTTTGAATAAATTGAAATAGGGTGTGCCTTGGGAGAAATCGCCGGCATCCAACAGCAGCGTGTTAGGATTTTCGGCACGCACCTCACGGATGGCAGCTTCCCGACGAAGAAAGCCGCCCACGTTGATGTCCTTCTTGTAGGAATAAGGGTCAATCTGACTGTGCGTGTCGTTTGTGTGCATGATCACCAAGGGTTGCCCTTGAAGCGAAAACACAGACAATATACTAATTATCAATAAGTTGAAAAACGGTGATAGTACAACTTTCATATCGGAAATAATAATTGGCAATGGTACACAAATTATAAATATGCACTAGGATTTCCGGCCGATTTTCTTGAGAATGCGTCTTACCTTGCGGTTGCGTTTCGCCAACCAATCCTCAATCATTTCCGCTTCCGACTGCAGCGCTTCCAGTTTCTCATTCCTACGTCTCCTTGAGTTGGAAAAACGGATATAGGCCCCAATATGCCGGCTTTTCTTGTCATGATAGATTTCATCGAACGGGACAAGCACGGCCGTGTCCTCAATGTTGTGCATCAAGTGGTTCACTGCCGTACCGAACATGAGCATTTGGGAGGTGATGGAGATGTATGCCGTGACATTGGGCGGAACGTTCACCCCTCTCATTTTGGCCGCCGCCTTAAGCAATTTGTAATCCTCCAGAAGATCATCCTTATTCTCCACCAGATCCATCAGATCAGGGTCAGATGCCGGCATTATCGCAAGGTCGTCCCACGGACGGACAAGCTCCTTTTTATCCCCGAAATGTTTCCATAAGAAGTGGTATATCAGATCTTTGGCAATATGGTCATAAGAGGGATACAGGGTGATTTTCCCGAAGAAATAGAGCAGTTCGGGGTTTTTCATGATAATGGCCACAAGACCGTCCCACAAGTTGTCAAATGCGAAAATGGACTTGGCACCGCCCTTGGAACTTTGATATTCGGGAACCACAAAATTGCGTCCCAGTTCTATGACATGCGGCAGGTAATCATCGATGAATTTCTGGGAAAAGCGGAATTGATGGGAACTTGCCAAGATCGGCTGGCCCTTCTCGTCAAACGTCGCATCAGAGCCGAACAGGAAACGATAGCCACCGATAATCGCCTCGTTTTCAGGATCCCAAACAATCAGCTGTTTGTAAGGTTTCTCCATCTTGTCGTATTCGTCAAGATCCACGGCATTGCCTGTGGAGCCACCGGCTTCACGGAAAGCCAGCTCACGCAGCCTGCCGATCTCTGTGACGACATTGGGGGAATCCTGCCAGGTGACGATATATAGTTCGTTATGTCCTTTGTTGGTGTCCTCCAACTTTTTGGATTTGGTGAGTTCCGCTTTGAGCAGTTCAACGGGTACGGGATCGATTATTGTATTCATAATAATGGGGATTTTCAATCAAGGCCGGATGGCCAAGGGTTAGAAACGATACCGGCCATGTCGAGCATAGCCTTGTGGGCAAGGTCGCGCATCCTCGCCGCCTCCTCTTTCCGGGGTGTATTGAGGTCGGGAATGATCGGGTCACCCACGTGAATGGTAAGCAGCGGCTCGCCTTTGCCGAAGAGTTTGCGCCAGCCGGTGCGAGGCCGGAAAGAGAGCATCATGGGCAGCACCGGTAGCGAATACCGGTAGGCCATGTTGAAAGCGCCGATCTTGAAGGGTCTGAGCGGGGCATAAAATTTCCAACTGCAGCTTTCCGGGAATATGTGTATCCACTGTTTTTTGTCATGCAGTTCATTCAAGGCTTTGTCAAACTCCCTGAGTCCGCCGCGCTCCTCAGGAATGGCAATGCCCCCGATGTTTTTCATCAGGAAGCCGTCTTTGCCACGGAAAGGCTGGGCGTACATGGGTATCCAGGCCTTGCGGTAGCGCATCGCCTGCAGGACGCAAATCATATCCCACCGGTGAACGTGATTGCACACGGTCATCACGCCGTTGGCGAAGAGTTTCCGGTTCCGGCGTATTTTCTCGCGTCCTTCAATCCGGAGTCCAAACCGGATCCGGTTTAATGGGAAAGCCGCAATCCAGAGGGTAAGATATATGAGGAAATGCCAAATCTTGAACTTCAGGGATTTGTCAAGATATGGGTAAGACTCGTCAAATTTGATATCCTTGAGCTCCCCACGGATGGGGGCCATCTTCGTGAACGGATCGTCTCCCGAGAACTCTTCCAACGGTTCAGGCACATATACCCCGTCCCTGACCTTGAAGTCCCGATACGCCGCGCCAAATGATGAATAGTCCTTTTCCATACCAAACTTTTCGAACGATTGCGAAAATCACAGATATCTGCAATGAAAATGCAAAAGTAACAAAAATAAATGTCCGTAACTGAAAAAATGCTAAAAAAAATTATTGTTTACGGACAATCCTTCCGTGTGGCATGAAAAACTACCGTTTCATATCCCCCACCGTCACCTTCGGGTGGTGGTACTGGTGTGCCTTTGCGCCGCTCCCGCGACAAATCCTGGTGCACCGCCTGACTGAGCGGCATCACTGTTTCGTTGAGTTTCTCCGCGATGTGGCGGCTGATGGCCAAGCTGTTGCCCGTGCCTGAAAAATAGAGGATCATAGTATTTACATTATCAATTAGTGTGCAAAAATACAAATATTTATTTGCCGTACAAGTTCTATGCCGAATTTTATATATCTTTGCAGTCCCAAACCTTGAACCTTGAATTATCGCAGACCTATGAGCAGAAAGTTACCTATAACGTTTCTTTTCCTGATGATTTTGGGCGTGTGTGTCTCATCTGCCCAGGAGAATCTCCCTTACGCAGAGGTTGAAATCCAGAATGTCACACCCTATTATGCCCAATATCGTTATGATCATAATGCGGCTTGCCACCATGTTTACAATTATCAAGATTATGGCAACGAGGTAGAGCTTTTGTCGAATGTTTTCGGCCTCTCGCTTGAGGATGTCGTCTTTCATTGGGGAAAGCGCTATGATACCGTCTGGGGCCATTTTTGGACGAACCTGGAGCCCGGCAAGGAATATACCATTTGGAGTGTCGCGGCCGACTCCAATGACCGCCGGTACAAGTGTTCCGGAAAACCCTTCAGAACGAATACAATAGGGGGTGTAGGGAAATCATCCATACAGATATACAGCAGTTTTCTCTCCGACACAGGATCCTATGTGATATGTGTGCCAAATTCGGAAACATGCGGCTACCAAAACGGCATCGTTTCCGCCTCGTGGTTTGAGAAACTCGGCTTGGATTCGCTCTGCCGTATCATCAACAAAAACTCCACCATTTATGAGACGGACAGGTGGGGGCGGCTGTTGCTGAACCACGGTACAAAATACTGCGTCATTGCTTTCGGTCGGAACGCCAGCGGGCTGCCCGGCGACACCACCGTGCACTGGTTCACCACCCCAGGGGATCTGCTGGTCTCGGAGCCAGACACCGTGCCGGTGATATCCTATTCCCATTCGAGTGATTCAAAAGTGTTGGACATCCCGGAAAACAAATTCGACCAATATCTCGTCAGAGTGAGCAGACCCGACAGAGCCAAAACGTTGCAGGAAACAACATTAGGAAAAGGAAATGTCATCATAGCGACTTTGCCCGCTGGAGATTATTTCGTTGATGTCATCAGAAAACAGGATGGGGAAAACATAAAGGAAATACGCCTCTACAACAGGAAAAAGGAGGTGAACACGGAGTACCATGAAGAGGCAGACGGATTCTCCTGGTCAAAACTTCGTCAAGACTGTCTCTATGCCATTGGCGATTCGGCAGGGAAAGCCGTGACGCCATTCATATTTACTCAATTGGAATATAATGGGGGATTCTTCGAAGGAAGAACGCATTCCGGGAACAAGCTCTATGGCGTTATTCTCACAAAACAGGGAAAAAGCCTCATTGGTGCCGACCGCCACTACGACTACATTTGTTTCTATCCCTACGCGAATACCTTTTGGTTCAACAAGGATAAAAAAACCGGAATTTGCGGTGTTGACGGCAAAGTGATCATTGCACCGCTTTATGATGACATTTTGGAATTTGAAAACTACTATAAAGTCAAGCAAAACAGGCTTTATGGCTGTATTGACAAAAATGGGAAAACGGTATTCGCTCCTCAATACGAACGTTTTGAGCAGGACAAGCATGGTTTCAAGGCTTTGAAGGAAGGCGTGGAGTATTATTTGGATCCCAACGGCAAAGTGCTCGGCAACTCAAGCCAAGAGATAGAATGGGTCGAAGAGTAAAAAACTCTCCGCAGAAACAGCGTGAAAAATGACAGTTCTCCCCCGACACATTCTACTTCCGCACCGCCTTAATCCAGCTTACAAAGTACCTTAGTCCTGCTATTGCGAGGGCGGCACCGAGGCCCGGATAGAATCCTGTCAGTGTTCATAGATCTTGGGGAATTGGTACTTCTCCCGCAGCTCAGCCTGCTTTTCAGGTGACAGCGAGGTGAAATACGCTTTCCAACCCGGACAGAAGTTGATGTGCCAGCGCCAGAAGCGGCCCATCAGAGACTTCGGTTTCGCGTCGTAGTGTGCGCGAAT